>JAEEGG010003400.1_pt1 | contig 39738 bp, 33 predicted proteins | sample 9134161 | NCBI WGS metagenome assembly JAEEGG01 (sample SAMN16246543, study PRJNA631951) | gut metagenome | biome: gut microbiome; feature: rumen; material: CR-attached | host: Bos | place: Iran: Karaj | collected 2018-10 | reverse complement strand
GAAAGGTGAAACCCCTATAAAAAATAAGATGTTTTTTTGAGGGGGTTTCACCCTATGTAAGTTATTGATAATCAATACGTAAAAGACTAAAAATCGCAAAGGTGAAACCCTCCTATCTAAAAACTTTTGATTTTTTTACTTTCATCACTACTCCAATGTTTTTTTACCCTATCAAAACTTGGTGTAATACTCTTGGCATGCAAAAAATAAAAAGTTTTTGAGGCCGAGTATTACACCTTTGTTAGATTGAGTGTATATTTAGACTGATTATCAATACGTTAAGCGTGGTGTAATACTCTTCAAAGTATTACACCAATTTGGGGGATTTGGTGTAATAGTGGTGTAATACTTTCGGGGATATTACACCAAGGATAAAACCTTATTAATCAAGTCTTTAATATACTCAAAACCGCAAAGATGTAATACTATGCGTTGAAAACTTTTTTCTTTTTTAAATCTGAGGGTATTACACCAAACAAAAAGAATTACAAAAGACTAACGGCTACTCTTTTTCCAAGACCGCCAAATATTCTTGATAGAGTTGACAACTGTATATCAGTCCTGCCATTCTCTACACGAGAGATAAAACTTTTCTTTGTCCCTATCTTTTGCGCTAACTCTTCCTGAGTCATTCCCGCTTTCTTGCGTTCAAGTTTCAAGCGTTCACCAATAATGAACGCATCACAACTGAGTTCAAAAGCATCACGCTCTGGTGTACCAACCTCACCAAAGTCCTCTGCTATCATATCCTCTATTGAACCACATCCTATTTTCTTCAATTCCTCTTGCGTCATAATTACTTTCTGTTATTTAGTGATGCCTTAGCAGCAAAATATTCTTCTTTAATTCTAATCGCACGTTCAATTTCCGAAATTGGAGTCTTTTGCGTTTTCTTTTGAAAAGCATTAAAAAGAATAACGAGATTCCCTTCATCGAAACAGCAGAATATACGATATATATTACCATTATGTTCTATGCGGATTTCATAAAGGTCTTTAACTCCTTCTATTTTCTTTAGAAATTTTACAGGTATGATATCCTCAGACATTATATAAATGAAAACCTGATAGATTTTCATAAGCACATCCTTGCTCAATGTGCGCTTGAACTCCTTGAAATAGTCCTTAAACGGAACTATCGTTCGTTTATAATCTCTGCGGTCACCCATATATAATTGCTTATTTTGGCTACAAAGTTAACGAATTAGTAAACAACATCCAAATTTTTAACAATAATTCTTCACAAAAACCATAGAAAAAAACAAAAGGGGCACCCTCAATCTGTATGAGAGTGCCCCTTAAGTTTTTAGATATTGTTTCTCTTTATCAATTACTTTACAACTACTTTCTTTCCGTTCCTGATATAAAGACCGGATTTAAGCATGGTGTTTGTTATCTTTTTGCCGTTCAACACTTGGTGTAATACTCTTGACAAGATTTGAGATTTTCTGCTAACGATTAGTGAGTTTCGTCTCCGACATGTCTCCGTCATAGTCTCCGACATTTGGTGTAATACTATGCGTTGAAAACTTTTTTCTTTTTTCAATCCGAGGGTATTACACCTACTCATAAAATAATCTTCGATATTTGATTCTATGTACTTCTTTATAACTCAATCCACTTGTATAAACTTTTCCATGATTTATTTGGTTGTATTGGTATTTTTACTTTTTCTACTGAGAAATTTGGAGAAATCAGAAATATTGACTACTTTTGCAACTGAACAATAAAAAGTATAGTTATGTGTGCATTACAAAAACAATATGATTTCTTCAAAAGAAACATGTCTTCCCTGCTTGAAGACTATAATGGCAAATATCTTGTCATTCCAGAATCTCTTGAAGTAAAAGTCTTTGATACAATTTCCGAGGCTTACATATATGGTGCAAAGACATACGGTTTAGGTAAATTCCTACTTCAGGAATGTAATGACAATGCCGATAAGGTTCAGATTATTTCAAACTTAGGACTTGGATTGGCATGAAGAAAAGTGTAACCGTTTTTCCTGAAATCCAGCAACGTATTGTTGTTGATTGCATTATAGGTGTTCCTGATTTGGACGATACAAATAAAGACTGCAAGAGCGTTATTTGTAAAGCCTTGATAGATACAGGAGCTATGCGAACCTGTATATCATCTCGTATCGCTAATTATTTGGAGATGATACCTACTGGTACAATGAGGATAACTGCGGCTAACGAACATACGGATATTGTAAATACTCATATCGTGAATATCACATTGGGAGGAGAGATAAGATTTAATATGATAAAAGTACCTCGTATTTCTATGACAGGAGAAGATTTGATAATTGGTATGGACTTACTAAGTCAAGGCAATATTATCATAACAAATGATACATCTACAGGTACTGTGTTCATGTTCGAGAGATAGGGTATTATGACTAACATCTATTTCCCTGACCAAGAGATAACATTTAACGACTTGTATTTTGTCTGCTATATGATAGAGCGTACAGCCAGAGCCATAAAGCAGAGGAATAACTATGTTGTCGGCAAAATGGGTAAGGATGGTCTTGCTCGTCAGCTTTCGATAGCAGAGACAAATCATTGTCTTAATCCTAATGAGGTGGTTGATGCTTGGAAGGATGAATATGGACTTGAGCAAGGCGATGTGGATGTTACTAAGGTTGATGCCCGTTTCACAGATAAGATACCATCAGAAACGCAGATGGGTAAGGTTTATGCACGACTTATCAGTTCTGTGACACAAGATGATAAATTGGTTGAGAGCATCCAAAAAGTATATGCCTCACCTATATGTGATGCCATAGATAATTATAATTCAAGTGCCTATTATGAGCCAAGCTATGTGCAGACAAGGGCTTTCTTGAATAATCAGTTTTAGGATAAGTTTCTATGAAATATAAAGTTCTGACCTTCTTAATCTTATTTTTTTGTGTCAAAACAATTTCTTATGCACAGAATACAACAGACAGCTTGGATATTGCGCCTATAAATGATGAATACAAAATAGGGGAAAAGATACAAATTAATTACAAAAACGATAGTTGCAAACAATTGTTTGTAAAGGTTACTTTGGAATGTATGAGAGATGACGGCACTTGGTATTGTTTGCTTGATGACATTTTCAAAACATATAAGCAAGAGAAATCCCTAATTGATAATAGTATGGAAATATTACCAGTCTATAAGGGAGAAATGCCATCGAACTCAATAAATGGGATAAAAGATTCAAGAACAGATATATGGCAAATTTATGATTTTTTATATGAGAAAGGACAAAAGAAAAAATATCGCTTAAAGTATTCTATAAGTTTAGATTCTTTATATTTTACTCCTATTCAAAGCCAAAAAACATTACCCATTACTATCAAGTATTCAATACCTTTCAACATCGAGTATAGATAAGTTATAATACTAAATGTAAGATAATTGCTATGCAATTACCCAAAAAAGGTAAAAAAATTGATTGTTTTATTGTATTCTGTTGGATAATTGTGGAAAAATCATTAATTTTGCAACCTGATAACGTGTAAATAGGTATATTATTAGTATAAAGTAAAAAGAAAAAATGAAACTTTGGTCTAAGGGCTTTGAGATTAACAAGGAGATTGAGCGTTTCACGGTTGGTCGTGATCGCGAGATGGATCTCTATCTTGCAAAATATGATGTAATGGGTAGTATGGCGCATATCACCATGCTGAATTCCATAGGACTTATTGCTGATGATGAACTTCCAGTTCTGCTCAAGGAACTGCGCAAGATATATGCAATCTGTGAAAAGGGTGAGTTTGTTATTGAGGATGATATAGAGGACGTTCACTCTCAGGTAGAGCTGATGCTTACCCGTGCTCTCGGCGATATGGGTAAGAAGATTCACTCTGGTCGCTCTCGCAATGATCAGGTACTTGTTGATTTGAAGCTCTTCACTCGTGCGGCTTTGCGTGAGGTGGTAGAAGGCACAAAGACTCTCTTTGACGAGCTTATCGCAAAATCTGAGCAGTATAAGAACGTGCTGATGCCTGGTTATACCCATCTCCAGATTGCTATGCCAAGCAGTTTCGGACTTTGGTTTGGTGCGTACGCAGAATCTCTTACAGACGATATGCTGTACCTCCAATCTGCATATAAGATGACAAACCGTAACCCTCTTGGTTCTGCAGCTGGCTATGGTTCAAGTTTCCCATTGAATCGTCAGATGACCACAGATCTTCTTGGTTTTGACACAATGAACTATAACGTGGTTTATGCTCAGATGGGTCGTGGAAAACTGGAGAGAAACGTGGCATTCTCTATTGCCGGACTTGCAGGCACCCTTGCAAAACTGGCTTTTGATGCTTGTATGTTCAACTCACAGAACTTCCAGTTTGTGAAGCTTCCAAAGGAGTGTACCACAGGTTCAAGCATCATGCCTCATAAGAAGAATCCGGATGTGTTTGAGCTTATTCGTGCGAAGAGCAACAAGCTCCAGTCGCTTCCTACTCAGGTTACTCTCATTCAGAACAACCTGCCTTGCGGTTATTTCCGCGACCTGCAGATCATCAAGGAGGTATTCCTTCCTGCATTTGATGAACTGAAGGATTGTCTGAACATGACTGCCTATATCATCAATAAGATTGAGGTTCGTGAGGATATCCTCGACAACCCAATGTATGACCCAATATTCTCTGTTGAGGAGGTTAACAGACTTGCTGTTGAGGGTATGCCATTCCGTGATGCCTATAAGAAGGTAGGTCTGGATATCGAGGCTGGTAAGTTCACTCCAAATAAGAACATACATCATACTCATGAGGGAAGTATAGGTAATCTCTGCAACGACCGTATTCAGGCTCTTATGCAGAGTATCCTTGATGGTTTCCACTTCGAGAAGGTGGATGAGGCAGAGAAGAAACTACTTGGATAAACAGACCCACCCCCAAGCCCCTCCCATAGAGGGAGGGGAGTAGTCAGTATGGAAGTGCAGAAGAATATAAAAGATAGGATAAAGTGGTTTTTCCACAACAAAAAAAGGTATCAACTCCCCTCCCTCTATAGGAGGGGTTGGGGGGTAGGTCTGTTTTGCCTCATCCTATTCTCTTGTGGTTCTGATGATTTCGAATATGATAAGAAGTACCAGTGTTATTTCACTTTCGACTGTGGGATACATCCAGGTACGGATTTACAGAACTGTCTGAATCCTATGTCTCCCGGATTGTTCTGCATGGTGTGGAGTCAATATAAGAATGGTGTGAATCATATTCAGATGCAACTCTACAACAAACAGGTAGAGGATGTGTCAATCACCACAGCAAATGAAACAAGACGTTCCTGTATCTTAGGTGCAAACAACGGTTTGGTGATAGGTTGCTCAACGCTGAATAATGGTCAGCTCTATGTTTTCGACCGTATTTGTCCTAATTGTGAAAAGGGAGGTCTTTTCAAGGCGTTACAATGGGAGAATAGCGGTCTTTGGCTGAAATGCCCTCAATGTGAAAGGGTTTATGACCTGAACAACAACGGCTTCATAGTGAAAGGCGAGAGCGGTGACAAACTGATGAGGTATAGGGCAGAATATAATGGCAAGATACTTGTGGTAGGGAATTAAGAGACCCACCCCCAAACCCCTCCCGTAGAGGGAGGGGAGTAGATACATTTTATCGCAATGGGAGTAAGAGTCTATTTATAATAAAATTTGATAAGTCATAATTGCATATAGGTTAAAAATGCATAGAATATTTCGAGGAATAGTAAATACATTTAGTCGAAAAGACTATCTACTCCCCTCCCTCTACGGGAGGGGCTTGGGGGTGGGTCTTTTCCTTTTGACTTGTTTAGGCTCCTACGCCCAGACTGCCCGTAAGTTCACTCTCGTGAACTCTGCTGACGGTCAGTCAGAATTGACGGTATATCTTCCTTCTGAGGAAGCATTGGCAAAGTCAAATGGTCGTTTCATCGTGGATTGTCCGGGTGGTGGCTATCAGCATCTTGCTATGCAACATGAGGGACATGACTGGGCAGGATACTATAACAAGCAGGGTATAGGCTATGCTGTGCTGAAGTATCGTATGCCGAATGGTGATCGTAATATTCCGCTTTCTGATGCGTATAATGCCATTCGTACAGTAAGGGATAGTGCTAAGGTATGGCACGTAAACCCAAAGAATGTGGGTATTCAGGGATTCTCTGCCGGTGGACATCTGGCAAGTGCCGTTTCTACCCATGCTCCTATGAGTGTTCGTCCTGACTTTGCAATTCTCTTCTATCCTGTTATCTCGATGAATGAGAGACTGACACATAGAGGTTCTTGTGTAGGATTCCTTGGCGACAATCGCAAGGATGAGAAGCTTCAGAAGGAGTGGAGTAGTGATAAGGCTGTGCGTCGTCACTTGGTACCACCTACAATTCTTATCTTCTCAAATGACGATAAGGTTGTCCAGCCAGTTACCAATGCCGTAGCATACTATTCTGCTCTTCGTGAGGCGGGTGCTGACTGTTCAATGCTATGCTATCCGACTGGTGGTCATGGATGGGGATTCAGAAGCAATTTCAAGTATCATGAGATGATGCTTATGGAGCTTACCCAGTGGCTCAATGACCAGAAAATGCCAGCAGAATCTTCTGTAAAGGTGGCTTGCGTGGGCAATAGTATAACAGATGGTCATGGCATAGCCATTTCTGATCTGTATGGCTATCCTGCCCGATTGGCAAAGAATCTTGGTCAGAACTATGCAGTAAAGAACTTCGGTGTGAGTGGCCGTACACTCTCTAACTCTGGCGATTTTCCTTATCAGAAGGAAGAGGCTTGGAAGAGATGCCTTGAGTGGCAGCCGGAGATTGTGGTGATAAAGCTTGGCACTAATGATACAAAGACCCATAACTGGAAGACAGCCGAGGGCGATATCATGTCAAGTATGAAGACAATGGTGGATTCACTTCGTGCACTTCCTACCAATCCTCGTATCATCATTACAGCTCCTATTCCTTCGTTCCAGAACGTATGGGATATCCGTGATTCTGTTACTGTCAATGGTGTTATTCCACAGATTCAGGAGTTTGTAAGGAATGAGAATCTGGAATATCTCGACCTTTACAACGCTATGAACTCTATTGAGGATCTGCAAAAGGAATATCTGCTGAGAGATGGTGTGCATCCTAACGAGAAGGGCTGTCAGAAACTTGCCGATCTTGTGGCTGCAAAGATAAAGTCACCTGCCAGCGAGGCAAAGTTAAAGGATAGGAAGATAAAAAAGAGAAAAAAATAAATAAGTAATTTATAAATTGAAGCACTATGCTAAAGAAATGTATTCTTGGGGCAATTCTAATTAATTTGCTCCCCCTTGGGGGAATGGGGGGCTATATTCATGCCCAGTCCAATCTCCTGCATTACAAGAGTCCGGCAACATATTTTGAGGAGGCTCTTCCGATTGGTAATGGCACTCAGGGTGCTATGGTTTATGGTGGTGTGAAAGAGGATAAGATTTCTCTCAACGACATTACTCTCTGGACAGGTGAACCTGATTCTACACTTTTTGTAACTCAGAATCCAGAGGATATTGAGCCAGATACTCCTGCTCTTAAGACTTTCCTTGTTGATGAGGAAGAGGAGGCTAAAGCTAAGGCAAAGGCCGACTCTCTTGCTGCTATTCAGGAGAAACCAAAGGCAAAGCCTTTTGAGGCACTTACTGCTATCCGTGCGGCTCTTTTCAGAGAGGACTATAAGGGTGCAGAAGAACTTCAGAAGAAAGTTCAGGGACACTATACACAGAACTATCAGCCTCTCGGCACTCTGACAATACAAAGTCTTAACGAGGTTCTTCCTGGTGACTATACACGCTCTCTTGACCTTAATCGTGCACTTGTAACTGTGAACTGTCTGGATGAGCAGCGAGAGTATTTTGCTTCTGCTCCTGACTCTGTAATAGTTATCCGCTTGAAGTCAACAGGCGGTAAGCTCCTTAACAAGCGTCTGAGCTATAATTGCCAGTTGAAGAATACAGTTTCTACTGTCGGTAATGAGATGATTATCGATGGCTATTGTGCTTATACAAGCAAGCCTAACTATGTAGGTGGTGATCAGAGTTTCCAGTACGACGAGAAGCGCGGTATTCATTTCCGTACTATTCTCCATGTTGTAAATAGAGACGGCGAGGTAAGTGCTGAGAACAATGAACTGAAGATAAGCAACTGTTCAGAGGCTCTTATCGTGATTGCTAATGCTACAAGCTTCAACGCAAGTGATTTGGATCCTGTAATTGACGGTCTTGACTATGAGGCAATCGTAAGGTCACGTATCAGTAATGCTGTTATCAAGTCATTCGATACTATGCTCGAAACTCACGTAAACGACTATCAGCAGTTCTATAACCGTGTGAGCATCGACCTTGGTACAACAGCTGATTCTATTGCTACAAAGTCAACTGACGTGCAGCTTCGTGAATATACCGATAGCGCAACAGTAAATCCTGACCTTGAGGAGCTCTACTTCAACTATGGCCGTTATCTCCTCATCTCTTGCTCTCGCACAAATGCAGTTCCTGCAAATCTTCAGGGCCTTTGGAACGAGTCTATCCTTCCACCTTGGTCTTCTAACTATACAAGCAATATCAACGTAGAGGAGAACTACTGGCCAGCAGAGCTCTGTAACCTCCCTGAGATGCACAACTCTCTGCTCACCTTTATCCAGAGACTGCCTATTACAGGTGTAAAGACTGCTGACGAGTTTTATGGAATAAAGGAAGGCTGGTGTCTTGGTCACAATACTGATATCTGGGCAATGACAAACCCAGTAGGCGAGGGTAGTGGCGAGCCTATGTGGGCAAACTGGAATATGGGTGGTGCATGGATTTCCACTCACCTCTGGGATCATTATGCTTTCAACATGAGCAAGTCATATCTCAGTCAGGTATATGCTACTATGAAAGGTGCTGCTGATTTCTGTATGAACTGGCTCGTACAGCTCCCTAACACAAACTATCTCATCACAGCTCCTTCTACATCTCCTGAGAACAGATACAAGACTCCTGCAGGCTTCGTAGGCGCTACTCTCTATGGTGGATTTGCTGACATTGCCATGATTCGTGAATGTCTTACAAACACCCGTGATGCTGCTGTTATCCTCGGTGAGGATCATGACTATATTGAGAAGATAAACAATGTCCTCAAGAACCTCCTTCCTTATCGTATAGGTAAGAACGGAAATCTTCAGGAGTGGTTCAACGACTGGGCTGATGAAGACCCACAGCATCGTCATCAGAGTCATCTGTTCGGTCTCTACCCAGGTCATCAGATTACCACAACACGTACACCTGACCTTGCTGCTGCCTGCAAGCGCACTCTTGAGATCAAGGGCGACAAGACAACAGGTTGGAGCACAGGTTGGAGAGTGAATCTTCAGGCTCGTCTTCGCGAGGCAGAGAGTGCATATCACCTCTATCGCGTGCTTCTCAACTATGTTTCTCCTGATGGCTATCAGGGTCCTGACCGTCGTTCAGGTGGCGGTACATATCCTAATCTCTTCGACGCTCATGCTCCTTTCCAGATTGACGGTAACTTCGGCGGTACTGCTGGTTTGGTTGAGATGCTCGTACAGAGTGAGCTTGTAGAGCGCGACAGAGCTATGATTACTCTTCTCCCAGCACTTCCAGAGGCATGGAAGGCACAAGGCTCTGTAAAGGGCATTAAGTGCCGTGGTGGTTATACTATCGACTTTGAATGGAAAGACGGTGAGGTGACTTCATATCAGCTCAATAACGTCCGTCCTGACAAGCAGACAGGTCGCGTTATCGTGATTTATGGTGATAAGAAGGATCCTATGACAAAGTAAAAATCCCCAAGCCTTCTAAACAAACGGAAGGATGTCATATTAATGTCGCTTATGGATAAACAGCCATAAGCGGCATTTTTTTATTTTAACGTGAATTTTTCATAGTCCTACCCCAATAGAGCATATCCAGACGGGGGGGCTATGTCTGAAATGAGATGCACTTACACTATTTTCCTTATTGTTACCTGTTACTTGTTACTGGTCGTGATTTTCGCTTGCTGTGCCTTCGCTCTGCCTTCGCTCTGCCTTCGTTCTGCCTTCGCTCTGGCTTCGCTCTTGAGACTATAGGATGAACGGACCTATAACGGATTTACAACGGACCTAGAACGGACCTGCATTGGAGGGAGTTGGAAGTTCTCGCAGAATCTCATTGAAGCCAGTATTAATTTCGGGGGATGGTTTTTGGAATGGTTTTCACGTTCTTTTGAAGGATAATGTACATATTGTGATTGCTATTGAAAATAACGGAATTATTGTTGCCGGAGCTTTTTTCGCGTTTTTCAAGCATACTGAACAAGGTGAATCAGCCATGATTTAATGCTTATTGTTATGCAGTTGAGACTATCGGCCGCCTATATTCTATCCTCTGATTTTATACATAACAGCCTCATTATCTTTAGCTTACAATAATAGATTCTCGTTTAATAGGCAAGCGAAATCCCGGCCAGTAACAAGTAACAGGTAACAATAAGGATTTTAGTGCATGGCCAAAAATTTTACGGAATTATTCTAAGGAGTTTATATACCTTATTATATATAGAATTTAAAATATAGGCAGCAGTTTACACTATTTTTCTTATTGTTACCCGTTACCTGTTACCGACACGTTTTCCGGGATGTCCTGATTTTGTTTACAGTTTGTAGTTGTCATTATACTGCATTCGTTGACATCATGCTTGAAAGGTTGTCTAACCTTGCAGTAACAAGTAACAGGTAACAATAAGGATTTTAGTGTAAGCGTATCTCATTTCAGACATAGCCCCCCCGTCTGGATATGCTCTGTTGGGGTCTATAGGATTCATACAAAAAAAATTCTGGAGAGAGCATCGCTGCTACCTCCAGAATAATCCGCGGATATTACTCATTTTTTCTTTCACTAACTTTACTTTTACGTAAAGTATATCTTGTAAAACTCTGATTAGAGTTACTTGAACATTGTATTCTTAATCATCTGCTGAATGTCAGCAGGTGTATCCTTCATTCTACAGCAATCAACGATGTATTTGCGAAGTTTTTCGGGCATATTCACCTGTTTCTTCCAGATGTCGTGCCTTTTCTGCCATGTACCTCTAATTGTGGTTTTATCAATCCATGCCATAGCATCTTTGATTTTCTCTCGCCCCATTTCCGAGTACCAGCTATCCTTGAATGTGTAGGTGCCATATTCATGGGGCATTACAACGCATTTGCCGTCTTTTGTCAAGGCAATCTCAGCACAGGCATACTCGCCATTAGGGCCATAGTACTTGAATTGTACGTAGCCAGTATTTTTGCCACACATAATTTTCTTCTCGCCTTCCCATTGCATAGATTCCATTATCCACGAGCCGACGATTTCCTTATCAGCAATTTTCGCTTTCTGTGCACATACCTGTAGCGCACTCATGAGTGTCACTACCATTACTAACATTAATTGTTTCATAAATCTTTTGTTTTTAGGTTAGACATTTGTGATTTGCGAGTGCAAAGTTATATTCTTTTCGCTTTTCTCGCAAGTTTTGGATTTTGCATCTTCTTTGCTTTCACTTTGCAATGTGTTTGCATGCCGTTTAAGCACCGATGGAAAGGATAAAATCATCCCATTCCTTAGCTCCACCCTTTTGTCCGAATACTTTTTTATATAATCGACTGCGAACGGTACTGATAGTACTCACATCACGAGCCATGACAGAGGCAATGTCCGAAGGTGCGATGCGGAGCTTTATAAGCAGACATACCTGATATTCGAGTTCTGACATGACATACAGTCCTCGTAGCTGACTTATAAAGCCTGGATATACCTTTCTAATATGGTTTTCAATATCCAGCCAGTCTTCATCTTTCAATCTCTGTCCTGAAGCTATACGGCGTTGTAATGCTATGTACTGGTCAGAAGTGAAGAAAGCCGTTTCAACCGACTCTATGGCTTGTCTTACAGCTTGTGGGCGCTCTTGTTGCACTTCCTGAATCTGCTGAATCTGTAGTTGTAACCTATGTTTTGCCCTACGGTTCTGTACAGCAATATGCGCGATGAGCAATAGCAATATGATAGTTATGATGGTGGCAAAAATGAAACCATGAATTACATTGCTCTGTTGCCTTTCTTTTGACGAAAGTACATAGCTTTGTATGCCATCCTCGTCCGTTTGCTTTAGGTCGGTAGTAATGATGTTCTTTATTTCCATACCCCATTCCTTCTCAATATCGTCAGCACGATGCCAAGTAAGTAGAGCACCATTTTGCTGAATTACAATAGTAGAGTCATTGGTTATTGTCAGAGGTCGAGGGTTGTCGTTTTCCATATATAGGTACTCGCCATTACCCTTGTTAATAAGCGTAATGTGGTCTTGTGAACTACGGTTTACAACCAATCCTGTTTCTGTTTTGCTAACAAAGCATGAGTATATAAGGCTGTCGCCATCGTATAGTCGGAAAGGGATTCTCTCCTTCTCAGAGAAAGTTTCGGTTTTTCCTATAGGATATACAATCTGCCGTAGCGTCCATGCCCCTTGAAGGACGTACGGCTTATTGCTATTGTTTTCTGAATTGCATCCGATTAATAGAAATACTATAAATGTTATTAGAATCTGTTTCATTGCTTTATGATTTTGCATGCAAAATTAATCATTTTTCTGCAGAAAAATGATATTTCTTGTTTGCAATTAGTTTGCATTATCATTTTTATTATTGATATAATACAGATATACGCTTATGTATCAGAATCTTACTAATCCACATACATAGCTAAGGATTTTTGACAAAAAAAGAGCATTCATGGAGAATGCTCTATATTATAATTGATATTTATTGTCGTTATTCTTTTTCCTCTGTGGTCATGCGAACTTGCCAGTATTTATCTGCCTGCTCTTCAGAGGCATCGTGCCAACGGAAATGAACATCGTGGAGTTCATTCAAAATGATAGGACGATATGTGGCGAAGTCAATAGGATACTGATACTGTAGGTTGCCCATAGCATCGGCAATGGCAAAGGTGATGATTGGGTCGTGATCGTAGGCAATGAATTCTATCACTACAATCTGTCCGCGATCATCAACACGTGAGTCCTTACGGGTAGAGAAATGAGAACAACCGACGTCAAGGAGATCGGCAGTATGTGTGAAGTCATACATCTCCTTTGCCACGCTCTTCTTGAACTCGTCGTTCCATACAACCCTACCGATAGAGTTATCCATGAGCTGATATGCCCATCCGCCTTTCAACACGCTTTTGATAGTCTTGCGGTTAGTGCTGGCAGAAGAGAGGATATCCTTGAACAACTGTATCACAGCCTTGCCTGCAGGGATGAGATTTCCCTTTGAGCCGAGGAAAGCACACTGGCTTACAAAGTAATATGCTCTGTCAAGGCAATAGATATATTTGCGATATATCCAAGCGGCATGAACAAGGTCGCGTGGTGTACCTTCACCACTACGTACTTTCTTGACATATTCGTCACACAGACAAACTGCCATCTCATATATTCTCAGGATACTTGCCTCTTTAAGAGAAAGATCTTTGTAAACCATTAAGTCTTTCATTTTCGTGTTTTGTGTTAAAAGATTAGTGATTAGAATTATGTGTTTAGAGTTTTGCGTTTTGAGCTATCAATATTCTACTCTCTACGTTACACTTTTAACTTCTATTGTAGCCCGACCGGGAATCGAACCCGGATCTACTCTTTAGGAGAGAGTTGTTCTATCCATTGAACTATCAAGCCCCATTATCAGACCCTCTAAATCTCCCTTAAAGTGAGACTTTTTTAGGTTCTCACGCTCTCCCCTTTAGGGGGAGCGGGGACGAGGGTCTTTATTTTCAGAGTGCAAAGATAATTAGAATATGTGAGATTTCAAAAAGAAAAGGTAATTATTTTTGCATTTTCGGTATTTTTGCCTATTCCATAACTGTTCAATAAACTCACAAATGCTTTTTAAAACACAGAGATGTAAAGTTTTTTCTGAACACAGAAAACACGCAAAAACACGAAGATTTTTTAGAACGCAGAAACGCAAAGGCGCGAAGTGTTTTCTTGACCACGGAAAACACGAAGATTTTCTTGACGACAGATTACCATTTGTTCTGTGACTTACTTTAGATTATTTGGTTTCAGCGAAAAATAATTACCAATCCACTCTATCTTTATCCAATATTTTTTATCAAGAATTAGAGAATTAGAGAAATTTGAATTAATGCGAAGAAGAGAAGATTGCTACTTGCGTAGCATTTGGAATGGGCGTGATTGGCAGGAGCGTAAGCGACCTTTCTCAAATTCGCATCAATTCAAAAAATTTTCTCTAATTCTCTAATTCTTGATAAAAATTTAAAATTGTACAGATTTCAGATAAAATCTCTGTGCCTCCGCGTCTTTGCGTTTGAAAAACCTGTTTTCTCAGAATTTAAACTTTTTATTTGGCTGTATAAATTCTTTTGTTTATCTTTGCAATTAAATCATTCAGAAATGACAATATCGCTCGATAACATATCAATAGGCTATGGCAGCATAGTTGTGGCTGACGACATCAACGCAGAACTGAATAGTGGGCAACTGACTTGTCTGCTGGGAGCTAATGGTGCCGGTAAGTCAACCCTTCTGCGCACTCTCTCTGCCTTTCAGCCTGCCCTTGCAGGAAGTATCACTTATGATGGTCGTGCACTTGACGATTTCACGCCTCAGGAGCGTGCTCGTCTTATCGGTGTGGTGCTTACGGAACGCTCGAAGATGGAGTATATGAGTGTGCGCGACCTTGTGGCGATGGGCAGAATGCCTTACACGGGTTTTTGGGGAGGTATGAATGATGATGACCGAGAGATAGTGAACGAGGCTATGGAGAAGGTTGGAATCACGGCTTTGGCTGATCGTATGGTTGATACCCTTAGCGATGGAGAGCGTCAGAAGGTGATGATTGCCAAGGCTCTTGCGCAACAGACTCCCGTTATCTATCTTGACGAGCCAACGGCTTTTCTTGACTTCCCTTCAAAGGTGGAGACGATGCAGCTCCTCCTCACTCTCTGTCATGACATGCAGAAGACGGTTTTTCTCTCAACGCATGATGTGGAGATTGCCATTCAGATGGCCGATAGCTGTTGGGTGATGGGCGATGGCGGTTTGCATATCGGTACACCTCGTGAGTTGGCGGAGCTGGGCATCATCTCCAGATTCGTGGAGCGTCCAGGAGTGGTGTTTGACAAAGAGAACCTTTCTATCAGGATTAATTAAGTTCTGCAAGTCCTTTATTGCCTGGAAGGCAACACCATGAGTAACCGAGGCGCATACTCGACGAGGGAGAGGATGCCCTCGGATAGAAACGATCACCATTTTTATTAGCCTGGAAGGCTATACCTGATTGGCTTTACGCATGATTTTTGCGATGTACTGCCCTCCAGGCAGTAGAAAGTTTTTGGACTTAATCCCCGCACATCCTCGTTTCACTCGTATGTACGGGGTTACTCATAGTACTGTCTTCCAGACAGTTTTGAACTTGGATGTTTTCCCATTGAACATACCTTTTGGGTAGAACTTTTTCTCTTGAATCGCGGTGTCATTAAGTTTTGATACCGTGTTTTTGAATGTCTCATTGTCTCATTTTCTCATTTGAATCTCTTTAAAGTCCATTACTACGTGCGTGTTATTATATTATAGATTGGAATCATAGCGGAAGCACAGAGGAACCACGCTTGACTCTTAAATGAAAGTGACTTGCTTTAGCTTGATGAGCTTCAGCGAGTAAGAATGAAAAATACAAAATAGTGTTTTCGCTCGTGGCCTTTGATTGAAAACATGTCGCTCTGTTTGCAGGAGGGGAGGGATGTTGGCAAAAGGGTAACTATTTGTAAATTTTCATTTATTTTCGAGAGCAAAGATACAAAATGCGTAAGTGGGTTGTCAAGCTTTTTGGCAAAAAATTTTCAGAAAAAATGAAAAAAGCATTCTGAAGGGGTTCAGATGGCACCTTGCGGTGCTTGTTTTTTATAGAAACTAAATTTATAAACGCAAAGACGCGAAGGCGCAGAGATTTTTATCTGGAATCTGCACAAATTAAATTTTTGTCAAGAATTAGAGAATTAGAGAAAAATTTTTTGAATTGATGCGAATTTGAGAAAGGTCGCTTACGCTCCTGCCAATCACGCCCATTCCAAATGCTACGCAAGTAGCAATCTTCTCTTCTTCGCATTAATTCAAATTTCTCAAATTCTCTAATTCTTGATAAAAATATTGGATAAAGATAGAGTGGATTGGTAATTATTTTTCGCTGAAACCAAACAAGCTAAAGTAAGTCACAGAACAAATGGTAATCTGTCGTCAAGAAACTCTTCGTGCCTTTTCGTGTTTTCCGTGGTCAAGAAAAAACTTCGCGCCTTTGCGTCTTAGCGTTCTAAAAAATCTGTAGTAAAAACTCTACGTTTTTACGTTCATACCCCTGGAAGTGTTAAAAGCCGTACAAATGGGAAAATGAGACAATGAGACATTTGAAAAAGGGGGGTATTGCAAAAAAATATATAGTTAAATTAATTCGCGCGAACATTATTATATAAGGATTTTTCGATATACCGTGAAAAGTAAATGTCTCATTGTCTCATTTACTCATTTGAAAAAATCATGGAAAGATACTGTTTTTGATACCCTATCAATGATGCTTTCTGATACTTCATTTTGTAATATTTATGATATAAAACTTTCACCTTTTCAACTGTAGTTTTTATTCATCCCCTCTTGTATTTTCCTGCAATATTTCTGAATGTAAATAACAAGTTCAAATGAGAAAATGAGACAATGAGACATTCTCAAAAACACGAAATCGTAATGGAAAACACGCAAAACCTTTGTATTATGAATAATAATTCATATCTTTGCGCCATAAATAAACGTTTTTATGGCTAAAGGAAAGACAACTTGCAGAATACTGAAGGAGATTCGTAGGCAGATAGCCGAGGCGAATGACATAGAGTATGTGGTGGAGGAATGCCAGTACAAGGGTGATTGTAAAGGTACTTGTCCTAAATGCGAGGCAGAGGTAAGGTATCTCGAAAACCAGTTGCATAAGCGCCAGATGCTCGGCAAGGCTGTGGTGGTGGCTGGGTTGTCGCTTGGCGTTATTCCAGCTATGGCACAAGAGGTTTCTGTTGTTGAACCGAAGCCTATAACAACAACAACTTTGAATAACGAAGCTACAGGTAAATATATCATCAAAGGTAAGATTGTTGATGATAGTGGTGAAACCATACACGGATGTTCAGTTAGGGTTGCAGATGATTCTAAAAATATCAATACAATAAGCAACACTCAAGGAGAATTTGCTCTTGGAGTTGATTCGTTGCCTGTATCAGTTTCAGTCCTTTATGTAGGCTATAAGAACTTGGATTTTCAGGTCACGGAAGAAAACTACAATCAGTTTTTCGTTTTGACCTTAAATGAAGATTATACAGGTGAAATTGAAATGACAAAAAAGGAAAAAAGGGAGGCTAAGAAAGCTGCTAAACGCAGAAAGCGTGTGAAATCAGATAAATGAAATTGTACATAATCTTTGTTGGCAAAATGAGAAAATGAGACAATGAGACATTCTCAAAAACACGAAATCGTAATGGAAAACACGCAAAAACCTTTGTATTGTGGATAATAATTCATATCTTTGCGCCATAAATGTTAGAACCCCAAAGGGGTGACACCTAATAGGGCGGTTCGTAAGAGCCGTTATATTTAGGTTTATACTAACATGAGTGCCGAAGGTACGATACCTATAATAAGTGTCGCACTTTGACTTTCCCTTCGGCCGTCGACCGTTGGTTCAGCGCTCTTTAATCTCACAATCATATTATGGTAGCGCTCACGCACTACCCTTTTAGGTGTCGGGCTTATAGCCCTCGCTAATTACGAAAACACCTGAATCTGTAAAAATAAATACAAGCAATGGCAACAGCCCTACAACAACTCATGCAGCAACATCTGTTGCTGAAACTGGAATATAACACGGAGAAACAGGCTTATCAGCAGCAGACGGAGGCGATAGGCATTCGCCGAAAAGTGAAGCGTGGTGACGCATGGGCTAATGTCCGTGTGGGGAAATCGTTTTATAACTCCCTAAACCAGATGTGCGTCGAGATTTTCCGCACGGAGGATCAGGATATAGAGCATAACTTTGAGTTCGGAAGACCAGTTGCTTTCTTCCGCACAGTACCTAAAGAGGATGATAAGAATAAATCTGAAGTAAAGTTCCTGAACGTTACAGGTACGGTCAGCTTTGTGGATGGCGACAGAATGGTTGTTGCTCTGCCAAAGGATGACTATGTTCAGCAACTGCAATCAGCCAGTTCTTCCGTTCGCGAATCAAAGTCCCCCTTTAAGGGGGATTTAGAGGGTCTCTACGTCTCCCTCTCCTTCGACGAAACCTCCTACCGCCTTATGTTTGATGCCCTTGAGCGTGTGATGCACGCCCGAGGAAACCGCTTGGCATATCTTCGCGACCTCTTCTATTCGCATCAGCCAGTAGGGCGATTCTCCTTCCAGCCAATGCAGTTTCCGTGGCTCAACAAGACTCAGGAGAAGGCCGTTAACGAGGTGCTGTGGACAAAGGATGTGATGGTGGTTCATGGTCCTCCGGGAACAGGCAAGACCACAACTTTGGTTGAGGCTATCAACGAGACTCTCCGACGAGAGAGTCAGGTGTTGGTGTGTGCCCAATCGAATATGGCGGTTGACTGGATAAGCGAGCAACTTGTGGATAGAGGTATTCCTGTGCTTCGTGTGGGTAATCCTACTCGCGTAAACGATAAGATGCTCTCTTTCACCTACGAGCGCAGGTTTGAAGGGCATCCGGAATATCCTCAGCTATGGTCGCTCCGCAAGGCTATACGTGAGATGAGGTCAAAGCGCAAGCGTGGTTCTGAGAGCTATCATCAGCAGTTGGATAGGCTGAAAAGTCGTGCCACAGAGCTTGAAGTGCGTATCAATGCCGAGATATTCCAGGAGGCTCGCGTGATAGCCTGTACGCTCACAGGAGCGGCAAACCGAGTGCTCGAAGGCATGAAGTTCAACACGCTCTTCATTGACGAGGCTGCACAGGCTCTTGAGGCGGCTTGCTGGATTCCTATCCGCAAGGTGTCGAGGGTTATATTTGCGGGCGATCATCAGCAGTTGCCACCAACGGTAAAGAGTATAGCCGCCTTGAAGGCAGGTCTTGGCAAGACGCTCATGGAACGTATTGTGGAGAATAAGCCAGAGGTCGTTACTCTGCTTCAGGTGCAATATAGAATGAACGACCAGATAATGCAGTTTTCAAGCAGGGAGTTCTACGATGGTAAGCTTCAGACGGCTCCAGAGATAAAATATCGCGGAATACTCGACTATGACAACCCGATGTCGTGGTATAATACCGATGACCTTCCAGACGAAATTGAAAGTAAGGAAGAGTTTGTAGGCGAATCGTTCGGCAGAATAAACAAGGCAGAAGCAGAGCTAACCCTCCAGCATCTTGAACTGTATTATGGAAGAATCGGCAAGCAGCGCATTCTTGACGAGCGTATAGATGTAGGTATCATTTCGCCTTACAGGGCACAGGTGCAGCTATTGAGGCGTATGATAAAGAAGCGTGAGTTCTTTAAGCCCTACCGTCATCTCATTTCCGTTAATACGGTTGATGGCTTTCAGGGACAGGAACGCGACGTTATAATCCTCTCTCTCGTAAGAAGCAATGATGAGGGTCAGATAGGCTTTCTGAGGGACTTACGACGAATGAATGTAGCTATCACCCGAGCAAGGATGAAACTCATCATTCTCGGTAGCGTAGGCACGCTTACAAAGCACCCGTTCTATAAGAGGTTGTATGAGTATATCGTTAAGATGAATTTAGAAAACTGATAGAAAATGAAACACAAAAAAAGTATTGGTTGCTGTCTTGCTATAATTCTTTGTGTGGTGGGATTTATTGCATTTGTTAATCATCTTCTAGAATTTCACTCCACTATGGATTATTATTTCGATGAATTAGGCAATGACTATGCATGGGATCTTGATGACAATTGTATAGTAAAGATAACAAGCAGATCTCCTGATGCGTATGGAATAGAAAGTCTTATACCTGGAAAAGTCGAAAATTGCAGTTATGATGACAACTATATCATAGTATATCAAAAATATGATAAATTATATAGTAATCTTGAATTGCCTTTGGATAATGACACAACAGTAAGTGAATATGACAGAGATAGTATTAAAGCAGGCATAGAAAGACTTCGGAAGATGAAAGAATGCTATTGGATTATCTACAAAAAGAAAGATATAATTGCAGGTCCGTTCAATAAACACGATTTTGATATCAAATGCAAGAAAGAAGGTATTGACTTGGAATTTAGTTTGTGGTAGTAATTGAGCCGTTGTTCTTCCACTCTTCCTCCTATGATCTTCCGAACCAAACTCGATGAACCTCCGCTATTATAGCAGACATAGAACGGACTTTCATCGAGTTTGGTACGGACTTACATAGGAAGATATGCGGAAGTAAAACCTATGATAATGCTTTTCACTTATAATAATCTTTACCTATATTTTATCATAGGGAATCCCCTTTATGTGTATAGGGAAAAACCTTGTTTACTTCTTCTGAAAATTTATACTTTTGCACTCAGAAAAACGACTTTACAAGCGACAAGACCCTTTTTTAGAGTGCGAAAATGCTTTGTATGTTGCATTGAAAGAGAAGAATAACTGTAAACAAGATTTATTATGAAGCTGACAATTCTGACATTATTATTTGTATTGTCTTCTGCATTCTCGTTTGCAGAAGGAGAAGGCGTTCCGTGTCAAGGACGTGTAGTAAGCGCGGAGACAGGCGAAGCGTTGCCTTTCGTGAGTATTTATGTAAGAGATGGAGTTGGTACCATGACAAACGAAGAAGGTGAGTTTTCTATCGTTGTAAATGCTGATGATATCCTTCAGGTTTCGTGTATGGGGTATGAGAAACTTCATGTGAAGGCTTCTTCAATAGGCGAGTCGCTGAGGCTAAAACCTATGTCGCATACCTTACAGGAAGTAACCGTATTTTCTGGAAGAAACATACTGGAAAAGACAGCTGCGAAACTGCGTAAATCATATCGCAAGAACAAGAAAGAGAGGAGCGTTTATTTCTACCGACAGCTTACCAAGACTTCTGCCGATGACCTCGTTGAAACCTTTACCGAGGCAAATAGTGCGGTGAATCTGCGTGAGATAGAGTTTGTTAGCGGTCGTCATGGCCGTCAGGTTGGCGATACTCTGTTGCATTCGCTCATAGAAAATATGAATTTCCATCATCTCCTGGAACTCTCTCCTGCTATTTATGATACAAAGTTCTGGAATGGGACATATACGCCTTTAGGTATATTCGATATGCTTTATATTCCTAAGAACATATATAGCTATTCAGCAGAGATTCTTAATGATAATGATAGAAAGATATATGCAATTACGGCTTCACGTAATTTGGAGAAATCGTTCACAAGACTTCTTACTGGTACGCTTTACATAGATGCAAAGACATACGAACTGCTTGGCTTCAAGGGACAGTTGGAAGGCTTTAATATAAATATCAAAAAAGACCTTGTTTCCCGTACTGCCGATATTGAATGTTCTTTTACAATTAACTATCGTTCAGACAAGGGCTTTCCAGAGGTTCAGAGCATAGGTTACAACTTTGATTCCGGGGATCTCAAAGTCAAGGCTATTCTATTCAATATTGATAGGATTGCCCAGACAGGTGAATTGGTCACTAAAAAGGAGAGGAAGCAGTTGAGGAAGAAGCACAACAAGAAAAATGATGTGCAGGAAAATATGCTTGCCAATATCAATGACAAGAATTTTGCCGAACTGATGAAGAAGAATGCCAACTTCGTGAAACGTACTGCTGCTGAGGCTGAAATGGCTGAAGGTAAAGCTATTACGCGCGAAGAAATGTTGGCAACAGACTATAGCGTAAGAGATGGTAACAATGTGCGTAAATGGCATTTGCAACTGCCTGACACTAAATTAGGCAATATGACCAACCGCCTTGTGAAAATCGGGCAGTTAATACCGCAGGAGAAAGTGTTTGTCCACATGGATAACACATGCTATTTCTTAGGCGACACGTTATGGTTCTCTGCCTATCTCCGTCGTACAAATGATGACAAGCCTTCGGATGTGAGCGGTATTCTATATGTGGAACTGCTCAATCAGGATGGCTATGTGGTGGAACGTAAGATGGTGGATATGAATAATGGACGAGGGCATGGAAACTTCGTTATTGATAAGGACTGGTATAGCGGATTCTATGAGCTTCGTGCCTATACACGTTGGCAACTAAACTGGGGTGCTTTTGAGAGAAAACATTCAGCAGATTGCCAGGACTGGTTCTTCAACGAGGAACTGGAACATAAGTTCTTTACCGATTATGATAAGCTGTACAGTCGTGTGTTCCCTATATATGATGTTCCTATGAAGGCTGGCAGCTATAACCGGATAATCATACCTCGGGCTATGGCAAGAAGTTTCAAGAAAGATCCCGACAAGAACGAGTTGCAGTTGCGTCTATATCCTGAGGGTGGCGAAATGATAAAGGGTGTGCCTTGTCGGGTAGCCTTTGAGGCAGCATATACCAGTGGGGAATATGTTGATGGTACTATCTCAATACAGGAAGGGAAGAAAACAAGGAAACTCGCGCATACTGATAATCGCGGACGTGGAGTCTTCACCTTCACGCCTACTGACAGTAAATCGCCAGAGTTCCTGTTTACAGCCACAGATAAAAATAAAAAAGGTACGGCAAAGGCCTCAATCAAGAATATATCTGCTGATGGAGTGGTGCTTAGCGTAGAGCAAAGTGACTCTCTATGGAATATCTGTGTGACAAAGGCAGGTGAGTTGAAATCAGATACCCTCGGAATCACCATTATGCACGATGCACGAGTAAGGGCTATGTATGAGTTGACAGATAGCGTGACAAGGATAGCCTTGAATAATGATGACCTTGAGACAGGAGTTAATCAGGCTACGGTGTTCGACGCTCAGGGCAGGAAACTTGCCGATCGCCTCTTCTTCGTCACACGTCCTGATATGAATAAGGCAAATATCAGCATATCAGGTGTTAAGGATATATACAAACCTTATGAGAAGGTTGATATCGAGGTACAGTCAGACAAATCAATAAAGACAGAAGTCGTATCATTGGCTATTCGTGACAACCAATATTCCGACGTCCTGTTTGACAATGGCGATATGTTTACGGAAATGCTCCTTGCATCGGAGATAAAAGGCTTCGTGCCAAATCCTTCATGGTATTTTGAGAAAGACGACTATGAGCATCGCCATGCTCTCGACTTGCTGATGATGACACAAGGCTGGCGCCGTTTCAACTGGCGACAGATGGCTGTGCGTGGCGAATGGGAACTGACACAACCGGATGAACATACTCCTATCATTACCGGTACGCTGTATGACTATCATTTCAGCAATTTCTACAATATCAGTAGATGGTGTGATAAATTGTATGAAATTTCTGAAATGTATCAAACGGATTCATTGAATAATGTGTTTCAGGTAGATTATACACAGCTGGTCAGTAATCAGGATTTTATGCAGAACCAGTCATTTAAAGAGGAAATGTTTAATTTTAATGTGAGGCCTAGATATCTTGGATTCGAGTATGATGAATTTGATGAAATTGGCAGGGTAGAAAAAAAGAAAAGTTTCATGGTTTATGCCTCACTTGTTGATGTTGATACAGATAAAAACTCTGATATGCTGGCATCAACCAAGAACGGAAGATTCACTATACGCCTTCCAAAGACCTATTCACCAATGGTTCTTTTCCTTACAGCCAGTGATTCTACAAAGTGGATGGATGGTAAAAGAAAAAATATGTGGGTAAATGGAATGCCTGATGCTGAATGGCAATATAAAGAAAGCGATGATGCGGAATCCACTCTGATTGTTCACTTCCCATATCCACGCTTTGCCAAGCCGTTTGATTTCTATCAGCAGCGTCTGAATTTATTTTCAGGCAATTTCACGGATGATAGGAAGCTTTCCGATGGTTCTATATTGCTCTCTGAGATCAATGTGAATGCAAGACACTCATCACTTCGTCAGATACCTTATTCTATGCCTGCATTTCAGGTAGATGGCTATGAAGGTTACAATCATGCCATAGATGCTGGAATGCGCCATGCCACTCCATGGCATATACTCCGTTCATATATGGGCGACTATGGTCAAGCGCTACCGTATGTAAACAATGGAGGTAGTAACAAGGATTATAGAATGTATGTGCGAAAGGGAGCCGGACGTATAGAACGGATGATACACAATAAGGATGTTCCTATGGATTCAATTTATCGTCGTGCCTATCTTGATTCAAGAGGATTCCATAATAGTGAAGGAATAGAGGAAAGATTGGAAAAGATAGACAGATACATCATATACAGCGATTATCAGCCACGCTTGCGTGGAAGTGCCCGTTATGAAGGTAGTAACCTTCCATTGTCTGTAAATGTGGGATATCCATTACTTGATGATGCTAAGCGTCATTTCTATCGTGATCGTCGATATGTGTTTGATGGTATTGATATTCCTGATGAGTTCTACAGTCCTGACTATAGCAAGTGTGAACTGCCTAAAGAGCCTACAGACTATCGTCGCACACTCTATTGGAACCCGGCATTACAGCTTAATGCTAATGGAACGGCAAACGTCACATTCTGGAATAACTCCAATGTAAGTAAGATTTCAGTATATGCAGAAGGACTTACAAATGATGGAGTAATTTTGCATGGTGAACAGCAATAAATGATTAATCCAAATGAACAAGCTCGTTTTGCTCATTTGGATTATTTCTTTAAGTGATAATCACCACAATGTAGAATCTGTTCAGTTCTTATATATCTTCTTTGCGATAGGTCGGTTTTTGTTCTGAATCAGTTCTTGCATAAAAAACGCAGAAATATTTGGTAATGTGAAGATTAATCCATATCTTTGCATTCTGTAAAGATAACTCACAAGTACCTTGAATTTAAACAATTAATATAATGAGAAGAAGATACATTCTTACAGCACTTTCTGTCTCTATGTTCTGTCATGTAATGGCTGATAATGTCCTGACACGTGACACTACTACTATTCAGGCCGCAAGTCCTTCACAACTATATAAGGAAAAAAATGAAAAGAAATTTATAAAACCAGAGGCTCTCGGTTTTAAGATTAAGAATATAGAGGTTCCTAGGAATTTCTACAACTTCATTACAGATGATTCATGTGAGAACATCTGCTTTCTTAGTGCAGATACAATAGCGGATGATACTAAGAAAAAGAAGAAGCAGAATATATTGATGACCGTAAAGCGCATATCTGACGACAAACTCCTATATAGCAAGACTTTCCCATGGAAAGGACAGAAATATATATTGTCAAAAACAAGCGTGACGGAGATGCTCTTCAATAATACCACTATCACGGATTTTGCATCAACCGCACAGGTGTTTCAACAGAAAAGTGTTCACTCATATTTAGGTTATGTAAATGACAGACTCCTCCTTTGCACCCGTAACAATATCACCGATGCTGGAAAGATAACAGCCTATTCCTTGAAGACAGGTGAAGAGATATGGCAAACGAAAAAGATTCTCAACGTCAATTATGGTCTGACCTATTGCCAGCCTATAGATGAAGTGAGTGACTATGTTGTCTCAGGAGACCTCATTCGTGTCAATTGGGAAACTGGTGATTTCAAGAAATTGGATTGCAAGACATGCATCACTAATAAGAAAAGTGTCCTAACTACTGCACTTATAGGAGTAGCTGCAGGAGTTGCAGGAGGTATGATAGGAGCTCCTATGGTGTATATTCCAGTCTATACTCCAACATACAACAACTACCGCTCGTTCTACTATATGCCAAGTTCACTTAGAATAGCCGGACTTAATTCTGACGTTATTCAGAACTCTGGAAAGAACTATTTCGCTGACCGCAACTCATTACATTGTTTCGATAATGATATGAACGAGACATGGAATGTAGAACTTCCTGAGAAGGGCACGCGCTCAGAACTCTTCCTCAAAGGCGATACAATATGCATGGTAAACCTCGCATTGGGTATATATGGCAATAGTGGCACAAAGGCAATGGAAAAACCATACGTCGCTACATTCAGCGCCAATGGTGGTAAGTTGTTCTCATATCAGCCAATAGAGATGGAAAAGCAAAACGTCATATCCTGTATCTCTTTCGGTGATCAATTACGCTTGCTTTTCCCAAACCGAGAAGCTATCTACAACACTACCAGCAACAAGATGGAATTTTTTGATACCGATACAACCCTTATAGGAAGTTTCAGATACTATATTGGCGAGGGACAGTTGTACAAGTTGAATTCAGATAACTCATTCTCTGAATTAAATCCAACAAAGGATTATATGCCTATTAGGACAAACAATGGATATGTTGTTGATGTAAAGAATGGAAAGCCAACCGTCTTGGCAACCCCGTCTGAGGCATTCAGAACAATAGCAACCCACGATGATATGACATTCATCATAGGACAGAGAGGTGGGTTCATGGAGCTATGGTTACTCAAAAATGGTGAGGCAGCCCTCATTAATGACAGGATAGAGTCCATCCGTACAAAATACAGACACCTGATTCTATGCTTAGATAACGGAAAAATACAGGTGATAAGTTATTAAATTCTTCATCCGCAATACCTTTGAAATGGTGTTGCGGATGTTTTTTATAAGAGTGAAATTATTAAGTGAGTTCGACAACTTGCGTAGCTTTGTTGAGCTTGCGAAAAATTTCATCAACTCATATATTTCTGAAAAACACGTGGGTGAAGAAGCTCTGAAGGAGCGACACCTAAAAGGGCGGTTCGTAAGAGCCGTTATATTATGGACATTATAGTTATCTGAGGTCTGAAGGACCGACATTTATTATATATATTTATTAGGTGTCGCACCTACGGCGCTCACTAAAAAACATTATTATAGTAACAGCCCTTACGGACTGCCCTTTTAGGTGTCGCTCCTTCAGAGCTAATACAATCACATTTATTCCCGAGCATTTTTACATAAAAAAGCCCCAGACTACCGTAGTAATCCGGGACTCTAATTAATATTATAACACTAAATAAACATTTCTTACTTGAAGAGCAGTGGAGCCATTTCCTTGAGTGAACGGCGCCATGTGAGGAACTCGTGTGCTGTGCCCTCTGAAACATAGCCTGTAGCCTTGAAACCTGCTGCTGTGAGGTCATCTACAGCCTTCTTGATGCGGTCTGGAGTCTCCTTGCTACCGCAAGAGAGGAACATGTGCTTAGGAGCCTTGATGTTCTGGAGATCCTTTGGCTCGTAAACGCCACCGCTGAGCAAGCCCCAGTAACCGAATACCTCTGGGCGAGCGAGAGTAGCCATACGTGTTTCCATACCACCCATAGAAAGACCAGCCATAGCACGATGGTCACGGTCAGCGATTGTGCGGAAGTGTGAATCTACATAAGGAACAAGCTCATCCATGAGAACCTTCTGGAATGCTGTCCAGTCGAACTCGTTCATGTGACCGAACTTCAGCTCGTTTGTCATACCGTAGGTCATAACGATGATGAATGGCTCACACTTGCCCTCTGCGATGAGGTTATCAAGGATAAGGTTTGCATGTCCCTGATTGCTCCAAGCTGTCTCATCCTCACCCCAACCATGCTGGAGATAGAGAACAGGATACTTGTTTGCAACTGCCTTGCCACCCTTCTTTACAGTAGGCTTCTCATAACCTGCAGGAGTATATACGTATGCCTCGCGCTCTGTGTTTGTAGATGGAGAGTGGAAGATAATCTTCTGTACGTTACCATGAGGAACGTTCTTGAGAGCATAGAAATCCTTATCGTGAGCAGGAATCTCGATACCTGACTCCCAACGTACTGAACCGTAGTAGTTCTTAGCACCTGGATCGTTTACTACGCCACCGTCGATAGTGAGGTGATAGTAGTGGAAACCTTCATCCATAGGACCTTCTGTTGTGCCCCACCAGTAACCGTCCTTACCCTTGCGGAGAACAGTACCGCCTCTACCGCCAAGACCGAGGCTAACGATAACTGACTTAGCCTGTGGTGCCTCTACGCGGAAACGAGCATAGCCCTGAGAGTTAACCATTGGGTACTCCTGACCAGGCTGGTTGAGCTCGCTTGGCTTGAAGTCCTCGATAGGAGTAACGTTATCCAACTTTGGATCGAAGTTGAGAACTGCATTGTATGCTTCCTTCTTGTTGAGGTCCTTGTCGAAAAGGAGAGGATAGTTTGATGTACCTACCCATGAATCGCGGTCAGAGAGGTTCCAGAATGTAACAACGTCAACAACGTCCTTATGCTTACGCAGGCACTTGAAGAGCTGTACGTACTGGTCGGTGTGGAGTGACTTAACCCAAGGCTTGATCTCTACACCCTGACGGCTGAAATTAAGCTGACCACCCATTTCCTCATTTGCACGGATATCAAGCTCAGTAATCTGGATATGCTTAACGAGAGTAGCATACTTGTCGATAGCGTTGCCGAAATCCTCCATTGATGGGTTGAAGATGTTGAGGTGACCCTGCATACCGATACCGTCGATAGGCACACCTGCATCCTTCATCTTCTTAACCATGTCGAAGATACGCTGGCTCTTGCCCTTGTCGAATGCGTTATAGTCATTATAGAAAAGGAGAGCCTTAGGATCAGCCTCACGAGCGAACTCGAATGCCTTTGCGATGAACTCATCACCACAGAGCTTGTAGAGGTCAGACTCGCGGTATGGGCTTCCTGCAGGACGATTGCCCCATGCAGGACGCTGCTGATCTGCCATAGCCTCATTTACTACATCCCAGCAATAAACGATGTCCTTATAACGGTTCATGACTGTGTGGATATGGTCACGAAGGCGCTCGTAGAACACTTCCTTCTTCACGAAGTTACCCTTCTTGTCACGAAGCATCCAGTTAGCGAACTGGCTGTGCCAAACGAGACAGTGACCACGCATTGGGATCTTGTTGCGACGGCACCAGTTAGCGATGCTATCAGCTTTCTCCCATCTCCATTCACCCTCATTTGGATGAAGCTCACCTGGTTTCATGTCGTTTTCGCAGGTAACGCTGTTGTAGTTCTCGAGGATTACCTTCTGCTCAGCCTCAGAGAAGTTACGTGTGTTGAGCGCAACACCTACCTTGAAATAGTCTTTGTATGCATCCTTCAGTCCCTGAGCGTAAGTGCTCTGAGAAGCCACGAGTGCAAGGCCAAAGACAACAGCCTTCATTGTTGGGTTTAGTTTCATAGATGTTTTTAAAAATAAAGACCTCCCCTCATACCCTACAGCCCCTTTCCTGCCCTATGGGCATCCTTTCCCCATAAAGGGGCAAGGAGGAAGTTAGCTTTATCGCTATAGAGGGATTGGCTTGTTAATTGTTATTTGTTGATTTTTAATTGTTCATTTAGTTTTAACCTTCCGGCTCCCTCCCTCGGGAGGGCGGGGGAAGGGGTCACTTAATTACCTTCCTTCCATTACAGATATAGATCTGACCCTTCTGTGGTTCAACAACACGCTGTCCGTTGAGGTTGAACACATGGGTGTCAGCTGATGGGTGTCGGGTGATAGCGATATCCTCAATACCCGTCGCTACCTCTGGTGAATAGTCGGCATTGTTGGTTACATAGATGTCCTTAATCTTGATAGGAGAGTTACCATTATCCCACAGTCCGAGGATATAGATATGAGAGACATCCAGTTTTACACCATTGGTTTTCTTCGTATTCTGAAGATCAACCACAACACGCGTCTTCTTGCCAACACTAAGTTCAGAATGGGCACCGAAATAGTCATTACCATCAAAAAGGCGCAACGACCAATTGTTTGACGTAGGAGCAGCCGCAAGGTTTAATACAAGATACCTGAATTTTGAAAAATCACGACCACCTGTAAACTTGAATCCTCCAAAACCATATTGACCTACTTTGAGTGTGAATGTACCATCTTCGTTTGTTGTTACAGAACCAGTCTCCCAGATACTTGGATTGAACATGTCCTCATCGTTAGGATAATACCAAGGAATGCTGGCAATAGAATCCTTCACATGCTTAATAGAATCCAGAATATGCTGCTCGCGCTCTGGAGTGTATGAAGAGTAGTTCGGAATCTCAGCATACTGCTTATACCAACGGTAGATAGGACGTACACAAGCCTCTGGGTCGGTGTAGAAGCTATTGCCGTCAGGCTTGCTGTCATCATATCTTGCGAGTTTGTCGGCATCGGTAAAGAGCATCCAGCTAACGTTACCTGTCTTATCCATGATGAAATGGAAGTTAGCACCAAAGCCTACACCACCCTCTGTGCCGGTAGTAGCCTTACCCCAAGAGCTGTCGTATTTCTTAGGAGCCCAGTCCATCTCCGTTACCAAGATAGGCGCCTTTGCAGCAATGCCCGAGATGCTGTTATCCCAACCGGTACTGAACTCAACATAGCCCGCTCCGTTAGTCACCACTTTCTGCTCGGCACTTGCAACCTCTGAGTCAGAACCATACCAACCCGGATAGCAATGAACAGCATAACCAATGCCAAGTCCGCCCTCACGTTCCTCGATAGGATACTTCACATAGCCCTGATAATTCTGCTGATATGCAAGACCTGGAACCCAAAGGATATTGTTACAGCCAACGGCACGAATCTCGTCAACAACCTTTTGGAAGAACTTTGTGCAATTCTTCTGAGAGCCGTCCGACCAACTCGTATATTGACCGTCATCACCCCTCATATTTATAGGCTCATTGGCAAGCTCAAACATAATGTAAGGGTTATTCTTCAGCTTCTCATGACTGCAAACGTAGGTCCAAACCTTTATGAGATACTCCTGATATTCATCACCTATCGCAAGTTTTTCTGGGCATACGCCAGGTGGGCGCATCACCACATAAAGACCGTTATCAATGGCATATTCAGCCATAGGAACGAAAACCTCATCAAGATATTTCTTGAAGAGATCCATATCGAATGCATAGATAATGCTCTCATCGTAGTTCTTGCCAGGGTTGGCTGTCTTCCACTCCTCCACCTTTGAATCGTTATTACTCCAATGAGGATCCATGTGCAGACGCATCCAGTTCACCATCCAGCCCTTATCGAGCATCTTTTTTATCACACCCTGATTATACGTGAGGCATGCGCTAGGTCTTTTGCCCCATCCCCATCCGTTTCCTCTCTCGTTGAACCAAGGGGAATAAGTCTGGCCAAAGCCATGCAGATTGACGATACTGTCATTACCGTTCACATCCTTAGCCATGAGGTAACGGCCTTTCACAAACAGTTCAGGCATACGCATACCGCGCCACGCCATCGTTTCATTAGAGACAATTAAAAGGAGAGCCAACAAAGCGAATCTCCAAGTTCCGTGTAATTTTTTAGTCATTAATTTCTGTTTAAGTTATTGTTTTAGTTTAGTTTTTATACTACAGTTAGCCAAATCAGGTGCAAATTTACTAAAATAAATTTATACAAAGTATAAAAAATTAGTTAAATATTCTTTTATGTCCCACATAAAGCCCCCCAACTTTACAGGAAAAGACACAAAACAAAGTCACCACAATGAAAATAAAAACACCGAAACCAAAGGTTATTCAAAAGAAATCCTTAACTTTGTAGCCGATAATAGCCAAAAACCATAGAAACCCAAGATGAAGCAGATAGAAAGAATAGAACGAATGGAGCAGAATCTGGAGCGTGCTACAGATGCGTTAAGGGCGTTGAATGATGCACTCGACGAGTATGAGACTGTGCAAGAAGCACTCCATGAACTTGACACCTACTATGGAAGTGACACATGGAAACAGGACTTTTCCGACGACGAGCAGGGTAGGCTACCCCAGAACCTGAAACGAGGTGTCCTCTCCGAAGATGCCATCTGGAATGTGCTGGAAGACTATCGCATCCTGAAGGAAAGGTTGGAATCCCTCCCCTCGTAATTATCAAAATAAGTGATTAAAGTTCGATGAAACCGCAATATTTTGGGATTTTTATTGTCTATTTAATGTGAATTGACATAGTTTCTTTCACAATAACTCATTTCATTTATTCGTCTCTATATTCGAGGATGTCGCCAGGCTGGCAACCTAATACGCGGCAGATGGCTTCAAGGGTGGTGAAACGCACAGCTTTGGCCTTACCTGTCTTTAGGATTGAGAGGTTGGCGAGGGTCAGACCTACGCGATCTGCCAGTTCGCTCAGCGACATTTTGCGCTTAGCCATCTCAACATCGAGATTAACTATTATCTTTCCCATAGGCATTATATTGTTAAATCCTGTTCTTCCTTCAGTTTCAGACCGATGGCAAATGCCTCGGCAACAATCAGATTAAACACACTGAAAATCATCAAGCCAATGTTTTTGTCGAATGCTACGGCAAAATTCTCACCTTCCCACAAAGTGGAACAGAGAGCGAACACTGTGATAATCAGCAGTCCGACACCAGTAAGTCGGAGCAAGTTGACATTTTCTCCAGTAAGCACATTGTTTTGGTTCACGTTGAGAATGAAGCGCAAGAAGCAGACGAACGATACGATGGCAGCCGCAATCACCACAAAACCGTAGAGGTAAACAATTATTGCAGTCCATCCACTTGTGGTTTGATCGGATGCGCCGCTTTGCCAGCCTTCTTCGAAGTCACCGGCATTCATCACAAACATCGTAACTACCTGTGCTACCATTAGCAGTAGCATCAGTACACAGAATAAATTCAGTTTCTTTTTCATATTTATCGTTAATTTTATTGTTTTTATGATGTTATTTTATTGATTTCGTTTATAAGTTTATCGAATATCGATATGCAAAAGTAGAAACTATATTTCATTCCGCCAAATAAATTCGATAAAACTTTATCGTTTTTCAATAAATTTAACATTTGAGCAAAGACTCGTAACTACTCAGCACCCAGGCATGAATAGTCGTCTTACTGTTGTATGACAGGCTATCACCCCACATTTATCTTGATGCATATCCTTTGCGTGAGCCTCGTGAAAATAGGAGATAAGAGCCATTTTAAGCCTTATCTCCTATTTTGATTATACGTTTATGCCGCTATTCTAACTACCGTATAGACATTACCCTTCTTCGTGTGACGGCTGATAATACCCATAGAAGAGAGATTTGCACCAAGGATTGATTGGCTCTTGCGGTCAATCTTCAGTTTCGGATATTTTTGTTGAATTGTGGTGAGGATATCCAGACTTGACATCTCACAGCCTTGTTCGTCATCATTCGGCTTGCGGAAGCAAGTGATGAACATAGCCGTGAGATCATCAACTGCACAAAACTCCTTGTTGAGAATCTGCAATCGCTTGTTCTCTTCCTGAGTAAGCCAATACACCTCCTTCTGCTCGCACACCTCATATACAAGCTGGGCATAGAACTGATCATAGTCTATTTCGAGGTCGGGCATCATAGAATCTGAAGGAACCTTAACCACGATGAAGCGGCGAGTTCCTGTCTTATCCTTCAACGGACGAGGCTCATTCGTAGTAGCCACGAATGATGCCATACGAGGGCGCAAAGTGATATTTCTACCATATATCTTACGCGCGTTGACCTCTGCCTTGGTGATGATATACTTCAAGGTTGCCTGCTGCTTGTCCGTGTATCTGTCAAATTCGTCAAAGTTCACAAGACCGCAGTTTGCCAGAGCCATATCCGTATCATGCTTATTCGTGAGGTTGATATGGTCAAGATAGTACTTCTGAAGATGTTCAGGAAGTAGTTTCTTGATGAAAGACCCTTTTCCACAACCTTGAGCGCCGATAAACATCACAACAAGTTGATTGCCGTAGATGCTTTCCATACAAAGCCAGTGAGCCACTATTGATCTGAACCAGATACGGATGAAATGCGCCTTTTCATCGTCAACAGAAGGAATACTGCTGATAAGTTCCCCCACACGATCCTTGCCATCCCATTTCGGAAGTCCCTTGAGATAAGCCTGAAGAGGATTGAAAGATTCTGTAGCTGCTGAGTAGATGATACGCTTTACGAGGTCGGCAACCTTACCCTCGATGCCAGCCTTCATCGCCTCAAGAATGATAGAGTTGAGAGCCTCATCTTTAAGAGGTTCAAAGTCTGTGTTCTTAAGGTTTCCACCCATTTCCGGATTGAGAACCTTGAACTCAAAAGTGTCACGCACTTCATTAAATCTGAAGGCGAAGTTGTCATTCAGGAAGCCCTCAACAAGAGCTACCTGTTCTGCAAGAGTTAGTTTCTGCATAGCTGAAAAAAAGAATTTAATTGTTAAACTTGATATTTATTCTCTCCCTGATCACGATTAAGTTAGTTGATCGTTTTTCAGGTTAGTTCTGACGACTCAGAACCAAGGTGCAAAGGTACAATTTTTTCGCGGAATTCCAAAGAAAAACACAAAAATTTTCGCTCAATTTTATTTACTTTTTCGCAACTATTTCTCTATCAGAATTTTAGTACTAAAATAAAAAAACATACCAAGTTTTTGGCTAAAACCGATAACGCAATCCATGCAAAAACCATAGATTTCACCATTTCTTCGGTTGCCGCAAGAAGCTTCTTGTATGACTCTTTCAGGCGATATGCCGCCCAAAGTTTATCTGCAAGAACTTTTTGCTCTGCTATAGGAGGTAAATCAAACTCGTAGTCGGCAAGATCGGAGAATAGGACATAAGGATTTGTTGATCCTTTAGAATGAGCTATTGACCAACGTGTAAATGCATCAGAAAGCATTATAAAAGGAAGTAGTCGATTGTCAAATAATGAATAATCCTTGCTTTCAAGTACAAATGTTGTGTTAGCACAAATACCTTCGAAATCTGCGACGGCTACTTTCTTCAGATATGTCCTTCGTGACCCATATAATATTTGACCAGGTTTGAAAATGCGTGTAAAGGCCGGCCCTACATCGTCAGTTTCAAAATTTCCATAACGATGTATTGTTAGATCCTCAGAATCCATATGGTCACCTGCAACGTAATGCTCATACGGATTGTTTGCCCTATCAACATTTATCTTAACATCTCGAACGATGTCACCAAACTTAACTATTGCCATATTATTCGATAATGTTTAAGAATTGATTAACTTGACTATGCGTAAAAACGGACTGATTGAGCCATTCTTTAATGGATTCATCATAATCGTATTGCTGTGTATTATCAGAGTTGACTACATAGCTCTGAATACTAATCAAAGCTCGGTTTGACGAAATAGCAGCATTATCAATAACCTTGGCAAAACCGTCAATGTCTGTAAAAGCATTATAGGCATCAACTATTTTTTTGATATGATGCTGTTCAAGATAACTTTCCGCATTCTTTCTTGTAACCTCGTCCTTGGCATCAATAAAAAGCACTTTTCCCTTCCTATCACTTGATTTCTCTTTTCGGCATATTATGATACACGCCTCCATAGATGCGTTGAAGAACAAATTTGGTCCTAGTCCTATTACACAATCCAAGTAGTCAAGTTTTATAAGTTCTTCGCGCATGGCTTGTTCTTCGTCGCGGAACAATACACCATGAGGAAACAGAATAGCACATCTTCCTGTTTTATCATCCATGCTTGCAAGAATATGCTGAAAGAACGCATAATCTGCTCGTCCTTGCGGTGGAGTACCCAGAAAGTTACGTCCCCATTTGTCATTCATGAACGCTTCACGGTTCCACGTCTTAATACTATATGGTGGATTGGCCAACACAATATCGAACTTCCGCAAATGGCTACCATCAACAAAAGCCGGGTGAGCCAGTGTATCTTCACGAACAATGCTGAAATCCTCTACGCCATTTAAGTAGAGGTTCATGCGTGCGATAGATGCAGTCAGAGCATTGATTTCCTGTCCGAACACCTTGACTCCCTGCCAAGGCAGACCTTTCTGGCGCAAGAAGTCAAGACATTTGACCAACATACCTCCACTACCGCATGTGGGGTCATAGATACTTTCGTCTGGCTGTGGCTGAAGGATTTCTGCCATCAGCGTTACCACCGTTCGGTTGGTGTAGAACTCCTGTGCAGTATTGCCGGCATCATCGGCAAACTTACCCACAAGGTACTCGTATGCCTGTCCCATCTCGTCGGCAGGACAGGAAGACAACCCCAGGTTATAGCGAGAGAAGTCTTCGATAAGGGAAGTGATGATGTGGTCTGGCATCTTATTTTTGTTTGTCCATCCATCTTTTGGGCCGAAGATGCCATCCAAACCACCAATGACACGACCATCAGTTTCTTCACCTGGATTGGCCTGTTCAATGGCAATAAATGCTTCTACCAAGCGCTGACCGACATTCTCGGTCACCTCGCGAACATCACGCCAATGGGCTCCGTCGGGGATGCGGATGGCCAGTTCCTCGGCTTGCATGCCGGCATATTCTTCACCACCTTCTGCTACGAAGCCCTCAAACTGTTCGTCATAGACATCGCTGATGCGTTTGAAGAACAGCAACGGGAAGATGTATTCCTTATAGCCAGCAGCATCTATCTGTCCGCGCAGACGGGTAGCGGCACCCCATAGGAACGATTTCAGTTCATCCAATGAGATTGTCTCGTCTGCTCGACGGTATTGTGTATTCTTATGTTCTTCCTTCATGTTGTTCATTCTTTATGAGCTTGGGATTGTTCTCTTGCTATAGCGATGGCTTTCTTCAATTTGGCTGCCAAAAGCTTCTTATCGGGAAGTTGGGTGTAATATTGAGCAACTTTTATAGGACTGTTTTCATCCAGCATGAGATATTCAACGTGTTCAGTATTTCCTTCCGAACACAGAATAAGACCTATAGGCGACTCTTCCCATGGTTTCTTCTCGTTTTGATTGAGATACCTGAGATAAAGCAACATTTGTCCTTCATATTCTGGTTTGAATTTACCCAGTTTCAAATCGATGGCAACTAGGCGTCTCAATTCCCTATGGAAGAATAGCAGATCGATGTAATAATCTACAGCATCTACAGTAATACGCTTCTGGCGTGCTACGAATGTAAAATCGGAGCCTAACTCTTTGATGAAGTCTTCAATCTGCGTGATAATCGCGGTTTCCAGGTCGCTTTCCGAGAACACATCTGGCAAGCCAAGCATGTCAAGTATATAGCTACTCCTAAAGACCATATCTGGTAGTAACTGATTATTGTTCCTTGCTTCCTGAAGCTCTTTTTTAATAACTTCTTCTGGTTTTCTGCTTATGGCCGTGCGCTGGTACAGCTGCTGGTCTATCTTCTCGTCCAAGGTACGGGTATCCCAATGTTCTATCGTACACATTTGTGCATAGAACTGTCTTTCAAGGGAATCTTTCACTCCCATTAGAGAACGAAGATGCGTCCAGCTTAATTGTGTACGAGTGGCGTACACAATTTCATCTTCGGTAAAAGTGTACGCAGCGCGTACACAATGTTGCAGTTTGTAAATGCTCCAACCGCTTCCGTACTGTTCGGTTAATCTTCTGGAAAGATTTTTGAGTATCTGTTTTCCGTATTCAGCTCGCTGATTATATAGCACATCTTCCTTAATACGCTTACCCACATACCAGTTGGTAAGGCATACCTCTGTATTGACGTATACTGCAATCTTATTACGAGTCTGGTCTATAATGTTACAGACATCGTTGAATAAGACTATTTCGTTGTTTTTATTAACAATCTCTTCCATCAGCCTAAGCATTTATTATTTTTCTAAATTCTGCTTCACGAAGTTTCACTTCTTCGTAAGCGACCTTGAACTCTGCAAGCACCTCGGCGTAGAGCTTGATTGCTTCGCGGTGGTACTGTACATATTTGTTAGGAGAAAGGTCGTAGCCTTTGGCCGCTATTTCATCGAGTGTCACTACCTGTGAGAAGTCTTCCACATTCTCATAGTTGACATACAGCTCGAACAATCGGTCAACATCCTTCTGCTCCAATATGTTTTGAGCTCGTTTCGGAGTCAGAATCTTGGTGCCGTCTATCATCAGGATACGCGCACTATGTGCAGCGGGCTTCATCTTGCGAATAATCAGGAAACACGGAGAAAGCCCTGTTCCATAGAAGAGTTTATCGCCAAGGGTAACAACAGCTTCTACCATATCGCTCTTCACCAGTTTCTCACGTATGCGTCCTTCTTCATTGCCACGGAAGAGAACTCCTTGCGGCATCACTACCGCCATGCGGCCATTGCCTGGAGCCATTGATGCTATCATGTGCTGAATCCAAGCGTAGTCACCGCATGAGTCGCTGGGTGTTCCCCAGATGTTACGTCCATATTTATCTGATGACCATTCCACTGAGCCCCATTTCTCCAAAGAGAATGGTGGATTGGCTATTACGCAGTCGAACTTAGCCACCTCTCCACCTTGCAAGATTTTCGGATTGCGGAGAGTGTCACCCTGCATAATGTTGAAGTCGCTTGCGCCATGAAGGAAAAGGTTCATCTTTGCGATGGCAGAGTTGACAACGTTCTTTTCCTGACCGAAAATGTTTCCACAACAAAGACTACTATGATTCATGTGATGTACGGCCTCAATAAGCATACCACCAGAACCGCAAGCAGGGTCGTAAACGCTTTCACCTGGTTGAGGATCGAGGATGCGTACAAGTAATTGTACCACGGAACGAGGAGTATAGAACTCTCCAGCTTTGGCCTTTGAGTCATCTGCAAATTTCTTCAACAAGATTTCGTAGGCATCGCCCATCAGTTCGGTAGGATAGTCTTTGTTTCCCAATTTGCGAGTGCTCAGATGCTCAATAAGGTCACGTATCTTTCCGTCAGAAAGGTTCTTCTTGTCCGTCCATTTCTGAGCACTGAACATACTAAGCACACCATAAAGCGTATCAGGGTTGGCCAGTTCTATACCACGCATAGCACCAACGATGGCCGCGCCAAGATTCTCAGTACGTTCACGTACATCCTGCCAATGGCAACCATCTGGAATGACAAAGCGGTGCTGCTCTGGCAAAGCAGCATATTCTTCATCACCGCCACTTTCCTCTAAAGCACCCTCGGTCTCTTCGTCGTACACGTCAGAGATACGCTTGTAGTAGAGAATCGGAGTTATATAATCTTTGAAGTTGTCCTGACTCACAGGTCCACGAATAATATTGCACGCCTCAAACAGGAAGTTATACAAGTTCTGTACACCTTCCAGTTTCAACTCTTGGGCAGTCTTGGGGGTATCGGATAACCTTGTGGATGTTTCTTTCTTTTTTCTTACCATTATTCTAACGGACGTACTAATTCATTTACATTTACTTCCAGTACTTTTGCTATTAGCAATAGCATCTCCAAATTAGGTTGCGTTGTATTCGTAACCCACTTGGAAATGGTTGCTTGGTCTTTACCTAATTGCTCAGCCAGCCATTTATTACTTTTGTCTTTTTCGGCTAAAACGACCTTGATTCGGTTGAGATGCTTACTATCCATATTATATATTATAATGTATATTCGATTACAAAGGTACTGTTTTTTTGTCAAATATATTCTCTTTATGGATAAAAATAAACAAAAGCCACAAAATATTTGAAGAAAACGCAAAAATGGCAACTTAGAAATGCAATAATCATGGGGAAATATGCTTTTTTAGCAAAAACATTTCTTGAACTCACAAAAAATCACTCTACGTTTCAAAAGGTTACAGAGGGTCACTTTTGTTTCAAAAAGGTCACCTGAAGGTCACCAAGAAAAGAAAAAGCACTTGCGAGAAACTCGTAAGTGCTTGATTTTTAGTGTGGACCAGCCTGGGCTTGAACCAGGGACCTCCAGATTATGAGTCTGTTGCTC
>JAEEGG010003398.1_pt1 | contig 39758 bp, 27 predicted proteins | sample 9134161 | NCBI WGS metagenome assembly JAEEGG01 (sample SAMN16246543, study PRJNA631951) | gut metagenome | biome: gut microbiome; feature: rumen; material: CR-attached | host: Bos | place: Iran: Karaj | collected 2018-10 | reverse complement strand
TCATCATCAGTATCACGATGACCGCGCCGAAGATATTGATCCACCCGAACTTCATTCTCCGTTCCTCACTGCTTTTTATTTCACGAAGGCTCCGGCCGCGCCGCGGGAGCGGCATGACGCAGTGTCATTATACAGGAGCATCGCGTCACCGTAAAGAGCTTTCCCGCCGCGGAACGCCTGCCTTGACATTTCGCGGCGGAATTACTAAAATCAAATACAGGAAACGATAACAAAAGAGGAGGAATACCATGTTCTTTACGAAGTTCGATCCCCTGACCAAAGCGTACGTAGACGAGAAGGTCGGCTCCGCCCCCGCCGCCTGCGGGACGAGCTGCCCCTGCCTCGTCGGGATGAAATTCAGCGTGAAGCTGGAGGGCAAATTCGCTCCCAAGACCTTCAGATACGAGATCATCGACGAAAAGACCCTGAAGGTGAAGGAAGGGAGCAAGGCCTGCACCGTCGGCTACGCCGCCGTATCTCAGGGCAGGATCACCGTTCTGACCCACCTGATCCCGGGCACGGACCGGGGCTGGCATCTGGTGATAGACCGCGGCACCTGGGCGGTCACCGCCTTTGAGACCTGGTTCGGCATCACCGTTCCCGTGGGCGGCAGTCTCGGCGGCGACAAAAAGCCCACCGGCTACCGCGACATTCCCCGGGAGATCCAGCGGCAGTACTATTTCGGCTGGATCGACAAGGGCGACAATGAAAAGCCCGCGAAGCTCCACACCCCCACCAACCGCATCGAGGGCCGCGGCCTGCACTGGAAATTCGACACCGGCTACGAGATGCTTTCCTTCAACCCCAGCACCTGCTGCACCACGCTCTCCGAGCTCGGCGGCGAAATGGGCGGCATCACCATGACCAACCCGGCCGACTATATCCGCATCGACGACGAGAACTACATTTACGCCCGCTGGGAGGTGGAGTTCTCCGGCAAGATGTGGCTGGAGGTCATGAATTTCTTCGACTTCACCGCCGCGGGAGTGGAGCTCGGCTTCGAGGCCGACAATTCCCTCACCTACCGCCTGCACCGCGCGGAGCTTGACCGCACCGGAGACGCGGCGCATCTGGAAATGATCACGGACTACGGCGACAAGGAACGGCCCATGAGCTTTATGAACGCGCAGAAGGGCGGCCGCTATTCCTACCGCCCCGCGGATATCGACCCCCCCATGCCCCGCGAGGAGGCCTTGAAGCACGCCGCCGAGGTGCAGAACATACTCAACGGCGAAGCCAACATCATGAACGCCTTCAACACCATGCCCCTTTGCTCCGACCTTGCCGGAAAGAGCTTCAAGGTGTGGAACGACCGCGAGAAATACGCCCAGGCTCCCTGGAGCGGAGACAGGGGCAGCGCCTGGGAATACCGCATCATCGACGGCGAAACGCTGAAATGGCGTCACGGCGGCAGGACCTGGAAGGAAGAAAAGTACGCCTGCTTCCAGGCAGACAAGGAGCTGTATTTCTTCGCCCACATGCTCTCCGGAGACCCGGATTATTCCATGGTCGCCCAGGTCGTGGACTTCCAAAACGGTCTGACTACCACGATAAAGACGGGCATAGGAAACTGGCACAGCGAGTGGGAGGCCGGAGCGAACGTGTTCTTCGGCACCCTCGAATACGGCGATATCCAACCTCCCTTCGCCCGCAGGCATCACTTCACCGACGAGCTGGTGGGAGAGTGCTTCGCCTACTCATACAGCGGCAGCATGAACTCCATCCACATTTATTCCTCCCCCGAGAGCTACTCCTGGACGATCTTCTCCGGGGACAACAGCGGCGGCGCCACCTGGTCCAGCCCCTGCTTCTATATCAAGCTGAGGCCCGACGTGTACCTGTTCCAGTGGGTCGAGGAAAACTGCAACGGCAGCCAGGGCCTCGTGCTCATCAACAGGAAGATACAGCACGACGGCGGCTTCTTCTACGGCGTAAGCCATAACGGCCTGCAGATGAACATCACCGGCGCGTATATGCGCGAGCTCGGCAAGTTCAGGATCAAAAAGTATTTCGACGGACTCAAGAAGTAATTCAGGCCATACGGAATAAACGCACGGAGCAGAGGAACGACCTCTGCTCCGTGTCGGTTTGCACTCAAAGTCCTTTTGTATCTCCCCGTCACAGAGTGGACAGCGGATGCGTGCCGCGCACGGCGCACCAGCGCCGCAGCATGCTTATTATCACCTCGACGCTCTCGTCGGTGCCCAGCATCCCGCTGTCCAGACCGAGGTGATAGTATTCCTGCTTTCCGTACTCCCGCCCGGTAAAGCGTTTGTAGTGCTCCGCGCGGGCATGGTCGGTGTTCTCCATCTGCCTCTGCGCCTCGCGGCTGTCCAGTCCGTATTTCGCCATGGTCCGGCGCACGCGCGCGTCGGGTCTCGCGTGGATGAACACGCGGAAGCAGTTGGGGTCGTCATAGAGCGTATAGTCCGCGCAGCGGCCCATTATCACGCAGCTCTCGTCCCCCGCCGCTATTTTGCGGATAACGTCCGTCTGCGCCACGAAAAGGCGTTCCTCGGGCGAAAGTGCCCCGTTTGTCATGGAGTAGGCCGCGTTTTTGAAATCGCGCACGAGGGCCCGCTCCATGCGGCTCTCCAGCTCCTCCACCTCCGCCATGGACAGGCCGCCCGCCTCGGCGGCCATTTCGTCTATCTGCCTGTCGTAGAAGGTTATTTTCAGCTTTTCCGCAAGCTTTTTCCCTATCTCGCAGCCGCCCGCTCCGAATTCGCGCCCGATCGCCACGATGATCTTCGGCCTGCCGGAGGCGTCGGTAAGATATCCGGCCTCCGCCGCGGCGCGAAGCGCGCGGTCGACCTTGTTCTCTCTTTCCACGAAGCGCAGCAGGCCCGTCTGACACAGCTTCTGAAGCTGCCTCATTACCGGCCCCACGAGCAGAGCGCAGATCACCGTGCCCTCCCTCACGCCGACGAGTCTGCGGAAGTATATCAGCGACACGGCGGTCGATATCACCACGAGGGAACAGTCGAATATCGTCTTCGCGGAGCTCAGCGGCGCTCCCGTCCTGTCGGATACGGCAAGGCTCATGCCCTCCCCCGGCGTGGGGAGGATATTCGGCGACAGATAGAGCATCACGCCCACGGCAACCGTCGGCACGCTGCACAGCAGATACCCCAGCTGCGCCGCGTAGGTGCCCGGCTGCGGCAGGAACGAGAGCATGATCGAGGCAAGGTTGACAAGCTGCCCGAACAGCAGGGACGCCGCCAGCTGCAGCAGCATCGCCGGCTTGAAGTTCTTTCCGAGCAGCACGAGCTCGGCAAGTATATACAGACAGTATACCGCCGTTGTGCAGTTGCCCAGCGTGACCCAGTCCGGCGCGTGCGAGGCGAGCCCTATCTGATAAAGCACGTTGGCAAGCGAGCCCACGGGACTCACGCCGAGAGCCGATCTTGCCGAAAAGACCACGCCCACGGCCATGCAGTACAGTCCCGCGAGATACACCGCGATGCGCTTTATCCACAGTGCAAGGAATTCTCCGCCCGTTTTCTTCATTTCATTACCGCTCTTTTGTTATTATTTCCACTCCCTCGGGAGCCTTGACGCCGAGCTTGAGCCGCCCGTTTTCACCGCGCTCCCAGGAAACGTCTATCATCCCGGCGGGAGTGCGTACGCTGCCCGCCGCCCTGTCAAGATATCCCGGCGTCGGCGCGACCAGGACGGCGGCATATCCGGGCCGGGCCGGGCGCACGCCGAGTATGACGGACGGCAGCTCGTACAGCAGCAGCGCGCCCCAGGCGTGGCAGTCGCTGCGCGGGTTGTCGTTGGACTCCATGCAGGTGGTGAGATGATTTTTCACCATCTCCCGCCAGGGCGCCCAGAGCTCCCGCGTGCGCTCGTACATGCCCGCCTTTTCCAGCGCCCTGAAAAGATAGAACGAAAACGCGACGGTGCATTTCGCCAGATCCCCGCCGTCAAGCGCCTTTTCCATAAGCTCCGCGTACTCGCTTTCCTCCGCCGTGCCGGTGAGCACCGCGAAGGCCTGACAGTGCTGACTGTACAGCTCCCTGCCGGGGGCGTCGGTGTAAAGGCCCTTCCTGCCCACGCAGCAGCTTCTGAGCGCCTTTTTGAGCCTGTCGGCGCGTTCGAGGTATTCCGCCGCCGTGTCATGCCGGCCGCAGAAGTCGGAAAGCTCCGCCGCGTGCTGCAGCGCGTAAAGATACAGGAAGCTCTCCATCGTCACCGGGCCGTCGCCGTCGGCGTTGGGCATGCCGCGGCCCCACTGCGGCACCCAGTCGATGAACGACCAGTATTTCCCGCTCGACTCGCCTATGCGCCGCACTATCCCGTTTTCGCCGATATTCCGGTCAAAAAAGCCCAGAATGCCGTCCACGGCGGGCAGACAGCGCTTCACGAGCTCTCTGTCGCCGAAATACATCATGTGATCGTGGATCATCAGTATGTAGTACAGGCTGAAGCCGGGTATCACGTTCGGACCGTAACAGGGGTAAGAGCAGTTTATCAGTCCGTCGGGACGCTGAGAGCGCCTGAAATCGTCTATGGTGCGCCTCGCCATACGGTCGTCGGCCGCCACGGCGTAGGTATACAGTATCTGCGAGCGGGTATCCATGGCGTACTGCAGCTGCTCGTAAAACGGGCAGTCCTCGTAGGTCTCATGCATGCAGCGGCGAAGCGTGCGCAGCGAGATATCCCATATCGCCCCGAAATCCGGGTCGGAAGCCTCCGCCCTCGTCGCCGCGTCCAGCGGGTAGCCCGTTTCCCGGTATTTCAGATCGGATACCGTCACCGGCTCCTCCCCCGCCGTGATCTCCAGGCGCACGAAACGGAAGGTCCTGAACCAGAACGGCTCGTAATACTCCTCCGCGCCCTCGGTGCCGCAGCCGGAAACGGCGTAATCGTCGGCGTAGCCGCTTATCACTCCGTTGACGTGATCGGTACGGTCGCCCTTTACCGGCATCGAAAAATGAAGCTCCTTGTTTTCGACCATGATCACGTAGCTTTCGGCGCATTCGATGCGCAGCTTCGCTCCCGCGCCCCCGCGGAGCGAAAGCATGAGATAACCCGTGGTCAGCTCCCCCGCGTCGAGCTCCGCCGTGCGCACCGCTCCGGCGGGCACCGTAAGGCCGCCTCCGGCGATGAGTCTTTCCCATTCCTCCGCCGCGCCTCCCTCGGGAGCGCGTACGGCCGTCACGCTTTCGAAGCGGCGTTCCTTTTCATACATCGGGGGTATGGGCCGCCTGTGGAGATTGCCCGGGCTGACGGCGTTGCTGTCGCCGAAATCGCCGAGCGGACGCGCGGCGGGCCAGGCGCCGTCGTCGTACCCGGCCTTTTTCCAGCCCTGCAGACGCCCGTCTCCCGCGGCGCTCTCGTTGATGTACAGAGGATCGAACCAGTTGTTTTCCGTGCGGAAAGCCGTCGTTTCGTCTATAAGACAGCGCCATTCGGCGTCCGCGAAAAAGGCCTCGCGCCGGTCGGGCAGGACCGCCTCGCCTTTGAGATAAAAGCCCGGCGTCTGGGTGCGCCACACCGAGTGGTTATACATGCCTATCACGGGATAGCGCAGCACCTCCGCCGCTATCACGTTCTTTCCCGGCGCGAGAAACGCGGCGAGGTCGACCGTCTCATAATACCATATCATCCCGTCCCCCTTGCAGGGGCCGACGGACACGGGCGTCCCGTTCACGTACAGCTTGTACCGGGAGTCCGCCGAAACGTCCGCGGTGAAGCTCAGCGGCGCTTTATCGAGCTCAAGCTCTCTGCGGAAGCGGACTATGCGCGGCTGCCTGTCGCAGCCCGCGTCCCACTCCCCGCTCCATATCCAGCCCGTAGGCGCAGGCTTGTGATCCATATATAAGGCTCCTTTCTTATGACCAAAACAGCTCGTACGGGACCGAGTATTTTCCCGCTTCCGTGTGCGTGACGTACACGGCGCAGTTTTCTATGTTTTTCGACCAGTACCCGCCGCGCGAGTCCGGCGTGAGGTATTCCAGCGCCCCCTTCATGGCTATGGCGTGGGTCGACAGCAGGATGCTGCCCCGCTCGTCTCTGAGCTCCTCCAACAAGCCGCCGAGCCGCGCCGTCACCTCCGGAAGAGGCTCCATGCCCTCCGGCGCCGGGGTGTTTCTTAAATCCCTGAAAAATGCCATGAGCTCCGGCGGGGACGAGCGCAGGTCCAGGCCCTCGTAAGGTCCGTAATCCATCTCTATGAGCCTTTCGTCCGTTATGACGTCCGCTCCGCGGGCGAGTATCTCCGCCGTCTGCACGGCCCTGCGCAGGGGGCTCGTGTAAACCCTGTCAAACACTATGCCCTTTTCCTCAAAGCGTCTGCGCGCCCGCTCCGCCTGCTCCTTTCCCTTTTCGTTCAGGGGATGGTCGGTGCGGCCCTGAAGCGCGCCGCGCGTATTCATCACGGTCTGTCCGTGGCGTATCATATACAGTGTCATTGCTCCCGCCTCCCTGTGCCTTTCGGTCTGATTATACTTTCCGCTCTTTCCTTTGTAAAGGGCAAAGCCCGCGCGATAAAACGCCTCCGGACTTGTCTGCGCCTGTCCGCAGGCGTATAATGATATCATAACAAAAAACGGGAACGGTCCCGCGGGCCGCTCCGGAGGGAGGAAAATCGTGAAAATACCCGAAGAGTTCCTGCGCAATCAGGTCTTTGACACCCGCGCCCTGGCTTTCAACCGTCAGCTTACCCCCAACTACTCGCGCGATCCCTTTGCTCATGTGGATAAGCCCACGGGCACCGAGGTCCACCCCGACGGCACCGTGCTGGTGCGTTTCTACGGCCCCGCCGCGGCTTCGGTGCGCGCCGGGCACGAGGATACCTGGATCGACCTTGCCAGGGACGGGGACGGCATGTGGACCGGCCTGCTGCCCTACGACGAGCCGGGCTTCAAGCAGCTGGCCTTCCTTGTGGACGGAGTAAAGGTCATCAATCCTCTCGCGCCCATAGGCTGGGGCAGCGGCAGCGCGATCAATTACATCGAGATCCCCGACCCGGAGCAGGATTATCTGCTGCTGAAGGATGTGGAGCACGGCACCGTCAGCATGGAATACTTTCCCTCCTCGGTCACCGGCGAAACGGAATGCTGCTACGTCTACACCCCGCCCCGCTACCGCGACGATCCCGATACGCGCTATCCCGTGCTGTATCTGCAGCACGGCGGCGGAGAAAACGAGGGCTGCTGGGTCCACCTCGGCAAGGTCAATTTCGTCATGGACAACCTGCTGGCGGAGGGTAAATGCGTGCCCTTCATCATCGTCATGAACAATCTCATGATGCAGGTCAAAAAGGACGGCAAATGGGAAGAGGACGTAAATCAGTTCGGCGACATGCTGATAAAAGACTGCATTCCCTTCATCGAAAAGCATTACCGCACGAAGCCCGGCAAGCGCAGCCGCGCGATCGCCGGTCTTTCCCTCGGCTCGCTCTATTCCGCGCAGATCATCATGGAGCATCCGGAGCATTTCGGCTCCGCAGGGCTCTTCACGGGCTATACCTGGCCCGTCATGCCCGCCGGATATCCCGAAAAGGAACAGCCGTGGCTGGACGCTCTTAAGGACGCCGAAACCTTCAACCGCGAGGTCGATCCCTTTTTCGGCGCGATAGGCGACCGGGAGGTCAGCCTGCCTCTGTTTGAAAAGGAAAGAGAATTCTGCCGCGAGCATGGCGTAAACTACATTCAGAAAATATACCCCGGCTTCCATGAATGGCGGGTTTGGAGAGCCGCTTCAAGGGATTATTTCTGCATGCTCTTCAAAGACGGGAAAGGAGAGTGACACATGCTTCGTGAGGTTATGACCGAAAGCGGCCGCGTGCGGGGCCTTCCGGCGGCCGATCCGAGAGTGACCGTTTTCAGGGGCATCCCCTTTGCGGCGCCGCCCGTAGGCGCAAATCGCTGGCGCGCCCCTCAGCCCGCGGGCAAATGGGACGGGGTGCGGAACTGCTTTGAGTTCGGCCCGATAGCCATGCAGGAGATACCCGGAGGCAACCCGGACGATATTTACACCCGCGAGTGGCACGTGGACTCAAACGTTCCCATGAGCGAGGACTGCCTGCATCTGAATATATGGACCTGCGCCTCCTCTCCCGACGACAGGCTGCCGGTCATGGTATGGATATACGGCGGCGGCCTCATGGTGGGCTATCCCTCGGAAATGGAGATGGACGGCGAGCGAATAGCCCGCCGCGGCGTGATACTCGTAAGCATAAATTACCGGGTAAACGTATTCGGCTTTCTCGCTCATCCGGAGCTCAGCGCCGAGGCGCCCGACGCGCCGACGAATTTCGGCCACCTGGATCAGCAGGCCGGGATAGCCTGGGTACGGCGCAACATAGCCGCCTTCGGGGGCGACCCGGACAATATTACCATCTTCGGACAGTCCGCCGGCGGCGGCAGCTGCGAGATACAGCTCTGCTCGCCCCGGAACAGGGGATTGTTCCGCAGGGCGATCCTGCACTCATCCGGCGGTCTTTTGCCGCCGAGCAGTCTCAGCATGAACCTGAGCGAGGCGGAAAAGCAGGGCATAAGGCTCTTTGAAAGGCTCGGAGTAAAGTCCCTCGCGGAGGCAAGGGAGCTCGACGCTCACGCTCTGTGGGACGCTGCCGTCGACTCGGGCGGCTTCCGCTGGGGCACCGTGACGGGCGACGCTTTCCTTCCCGACACTCCGGCGAACATCATACTGCGCGGCGAGGAGAACGACGCCGATATCATCATCGGCAACACGGGCGACGAATTTCTCTTCCGCCCCGAGGTGACCGACGCCGAGGCGCTGGAGGCATACGCGAGGCGGAAGTTCCCCGCAGTCGCGGACGAATATATCTCCATCGCGCGGCGTGGAGGCGATACCGTCGAGGAAATGAAGCGCAGCGTCACCTACAACAATTTCGAAATGGGCAACGTGCTGTGGCTGGAGCACAACTCCCGCAGTCCGAAACACCGCATGTATTTCTACCGCTTCGATCCGGAGATCCCCGGCTGGGACGACCCCGGCGCGTTCCATTCGTCCGACCTGTGGTTCGCTTTCGAGACTCTCGCAAAATGCTGGCGTCCCTTCACCGGCAGGCATTACGACCTGGCAAGGCAGATGTGCAATTATTGGACGAATTTCGCGCGCAGCGGCGATCCCAACGGGAACGACGCCGACGGCACGCCCATGGAAAAATGGGAGCCCTACGCGGCGGATAACAAAAAGCTCATGTTCTTCGGCGATAAGCCCGAGCTGATCGAGGCGGAGGAAAGCGAATTTTTCCGTCTGCTGCAGCATGCCTGTGAGGACGGGCGCATACCCTTCCGCGCTCTGAACGCCTTTGACGCGGAAAAGGAATTCGGCACGGGTCTCATGGATCTGTGACACAGGGAAAGGAGCGATCATTATGGCTACTATACACGTTACGTACTATTCTCAGGCTCTGTCGGGGCAAAACGAATTCTACATGGTTCTGCCCAACGATATGCCCCCCATGCCGCCCGTGCCGGGCGGACCGGCCCCCGCGTTTCATCGCCCGATGAAGACGCTGGTGCTGCTTCACGGTTACAGCGGCACGGCCATGGACTGGCTCGCCGGCAGCAGCATCCAGGATCTGTGCGGTCAGTACAACATAGCCGCGATCATGCCCGGCTGCCGCAACAGCTTTTATCTTGACCGGGAGGCCACGGGCGAGGCCTTCGGCACCTTTGTGGGCGAGGAGCTGATAGGCTACGCCCGCAAGACCTTCGCTCTTTCCCCGAAGGCGGAGGATACCTTCATCTGCGGCTTCTCCATGGGCGGCTACGGCGCATTGGAGATAGGGCTGAAATACAGTCACAACTATTCCAAGCTCGTCGACCTCTCCGGCGCTCTCATTTACCGCGAGGTGTCTCAGATGACGCCGCCCGACGGCAACCCGGTGGCGAACTACGCCTACTATGCCGCCACCTTCGGCGACCCGAAGAAGCTGATGGAAAGCGACGCGAACCCGGAGGTCCTTGTCAGACGCAAGCTCGCCGCGGGCGAAAAGCTGCCCGGCATCTTCATAGCCTGCGGCACCGAGGATATGCTCTGCCCCCTCAACAGGGATTTCGACGCTTTTTTGACGGAGCAGGGCGTAAAACACGAGGCGTACTTCACTCCCGGCGAGCATAACTGGAAATTCTGGGATCCCTGGCTGCAGAAGGCCATACCCTGGCTGCTGGAAGAATAAGACGAGACGGAACGGAAAAAACGCCGCACGGTCCTCATTTCGGGGACCGCGCGGCGTCAGCATCGTCTCTTCAGATCATCACTGCTTTTATCGGCTCTCCCCCGGGGAATCGGAAGGGCGAATTGTTCGCGGCAGTTATCGTGACCCCGTCTCCCTCGAAGGTAAAGGTATACACGTCCTCCGGGCAGGTCTCCAGCCAGCGGCAGCGCAGCTCGAAGCTGTTCTCATCGGTCCAGCTGCCGTGGGCAAGGTAGAGCTGTGTGGCGTCCTCGGTCCTGCCGAGCACGTTGGTCATCCGCAGACCGCCGGTGCCCACGCGGATCGTCTCCCTGCGCCCGGACGCGGCGGTCAGCTTCCACAGGCAGCCGTAGGTATCGAAATCAAGGCTGAATTCCGTGATGGGATCGGGGCCCTCCCCGCTCATGAAATTGCCGCCGAAGGGTCCGAAAACACCCTGTGTCATACGGAATATCTTACCGCTTATGCGCTCCGCCGCGGGACTGCAGGGCCGGCAGGGCGGATTGCCCACGTTCAGCGAGGCCAATTTGGCCTTCAGGGCGTCATATGCCGCCGCGTCCTCCGGCAGCGGTCCGTCCTCCGTCACAGTGTCGACAAAGTCCCAGGTGATATCCAGGGTCCGCTGGGCCCAATGAGCGCCGGGGGCGGTCTCGGTTATGGCGATTATCATATCCTGCTTCGGAAGCACGATGGTGAACTGTCCCATGGCTCCGTCGGCGCGGTAGGCTCCCTCGGGCCTGCACATCCATATCTGGAAGCCGTAGCCCAGGAAGTTGTCCGTGGCCGGCGGGTTGACCGCCGCCTCGGAGGCGGAATCGTTCTGATTTGTGGTGGCCATGCGCACGTAGTCCTCGGCAAGTATGCGTTCCCCCTCCCATACTCCGCCGTCGGCGTAGAGCTTGAGCAGGCGCAGATTATCCTCCGTGGTGGCCCACAGGCCGCCTCCGCCCACCTCCATGCCGTCGGGCATTCTTGCCCAGCGCAGGTTGGACGCGTCGATGCCTATCTTATCGAAAAGGCGGGGCTTCAGATAGTCGTGCAGGCCCAGGCCCGTTTTCTTCCGCACGACGGCGCCGAGGAGCGTGGAGCCCATGGAGTTGTACATATAGGTCGTGCCGGGCCTGTGATTTACGGGGGTATGCATGAACCGGCGTATCCAATCCCCGGCCGGAGGCGGCATCGTATCCATGCCGCAGCCCATGCACAGCACGTCGCGCACGGTGAGCAGCTTCAGATTTTCGCTCGGCTCCGCCGGGCTCTCGTCGGGGAATATGTCGATGAGTCTCTCGTCGAGGCGGAGTATGCCCTCGGTATAGGCTATGCCCACAGCCGTGGCGGCGTAGGTCTTGGTATGGCTCTGAAGCCCGTGGCGTATGCCGGGGCCGAAGGGAGCCCACCAGCCCTGAGCGCAGAGCAGTCCGTGACGCATTATCATCAGTCCGTGCATCTCGGTGCCGCTTGCCTCCAGCTCCGCTATGTATCGCAGGACGTCTCCGCTGCGTACGCCCACGGCTTCCGGCGAGGCCGTGTCAAAGGGTTTGCGCTCGAACATAACGTTTTCTCCTTATTTTCAATTCCGCTCTTTCTCTTTTGCCTCGTTTGTAATATAATATCCCAAGAACACCGTGCCGTCAATCACGGGCGGCGCACGGCCGCCGCGGAGAACAGTTTAACGGAGGATCTTCCCATGGATGAAAAATGGTTTGACGAAATGGAAAGCCGCATACCCCGCGGCAAGGTACGCACGCGCTTCGCGCCGAGTCCCACCGGCTACATGCACGTGGGCGGCGTGCGCACGGCGCTGTATACCTGGCTGATCGCCCGCAAGGCCGGCGGCACCTTCATACTTCGCATAGAAGATACCGATCAGGGCCGCTTCGTCGAGGGGGCGACGGAGATAATATACAGCTCCCTGCGCGACGCCGGGCTGACCTGGGACGAGGGCCCCGACGTGGGCGGCCCCGTGGGTCCGTATATCCAGACTCAGAGGAAGGATCTTTATCTGCCCTACGCAAAACGGCTCGTGGAGCGCGGCGCGGCGTACTACTGCTTCTGTGAGAAGACCGACGACGGCTCGGATTTCGGCGGGCATGACGACCCCTGCCGCGAGCTTGACGCCGCCGAGGTGCAGAGACGGCTTGACGCCGGCTGTCCGTGGGTGATACGCCAGAAAATACCCTCCGGCGGCTCGACGTCGTTCACCGACGAGATCTTCGGCGAGATAAGCGCGCCGAACGACGATCTGGACGATCAGGTGCTCATAAAGGGCGACGGTCTGCCCACTTACAATTTCGCCAACGTGATAGACGATCATCTCATGGGCATAACGCACGTCGTCAGAGGCACGGAGTATCTTTCCTCCACGCCGAAATACAATCTCCTTTATCGCGCCTTCGGCTGGGACGTGCCGAAATACATCCACTGCTCGCCCGTCATGCGCGACGCGCAGCACAAGCTGTCAAAGCGCAACGGCGACCCCACCTATGACGATCTGCTCGCCGCGGGATATCTGCGCGAGGCCATTATAAACTACGTCGCCCTGCTGGGCTGGAGCCCCGGCGGAGAGCGGGAGATATATTCCCTGAGCGAGCTTGTCGAGGCCTTTGATCTCAAGGGTCTTTCCAAGTCCCCCGCCATATTCGACCTTGCCAAGCTCTCGTGGCTCAACAGCGAGTATATCCGCGCCATGTCGCCCGAGGCTTTCCACGCCGCGGCGCTGCCTTATATCGAGGCCGCCGCCCCGGGCATGGACAGCCGTCTCATTGCCTCGCTGCTCCATCAGCGCTGCGAAAAGCTGACGGACATTGCCGGACAGATCGACTTTCTCGCCGGGCTCGGCCGGTACGACGACGAGCTTTTCGTAAACAAAAAATCCAAATCGGACCGTGAAAGCTCCGTTGAGATGCTCTCCGCCGCGATACCCGCGGTGGAAAACATAGACCCCTGGAACGCCGACAGCGTCCACGATACGCTGATCGGTCTTGCCGAAAAGTTGGAGGTAAAGAACGCAAAGCTGCTGTGGCCGGTGCGTATCGCTCTGTCGGGCCGCGCCGTTACCCCCGGAGGCGCCGTGGAGATATGCTGTCTTCTCGGCAAAGACGAGTCGCTCCGCCGCATGCGCGCCGCACTTGAAAGGCTGAAAGGCAATGCTTAAACGTCATACCGCGCTTTTTGCGGCGTTTGCCGCGCTGCTTACGCTCTGCGCGTGCACCCGCGCTCCCGCTCCCCGGCCCGACGCGAGCTTTTCGCCGGCCCCCGAGCCGACCTCCGCCGTGACCGAAACCGATCCGCCTCCCTCCTCCCCGCCGGCCGACGCTCCCGGAACGCCGGAGCCCGCGATATCCGACGCGCCGGATCCCTTCTTTGCCGGCATGCTCTCGCAGCAGGGGCCCGGCTTTTCCTTCGAACCGGCAAAGGGCTTCCTCCTCTCGGTCGATCTGCCGCCGTTCCGCTTTACCCGCGGCGACGCCTTCGTCGAGGTCGGATACGATCCCTCCGCTCTGCCGGACGAGCTCGCTCCCTCTTTCATGAACGGATACCTCGCCTTTACCGACATTGAGTTTTCATCATATTCCGGTCTCGGTCCGGAGGGCCTCAGCGCCGAAACGGTCACCGCCGGCGACGGCTCGCGGCTGCTTACGGCATACCTCATCGAGGCGGACGGAGGCTGCGTGTGGCTGCTTTTCTCCTGTCCCGCCGACGACGCGGAGACTTTGCGCGATCTGGACGCCATGCGCGGCTCGTTCATTTTGGAAAAATAAGCTTTTCATATTTCATCACCCCGTGCCCGATAATACGGACATGGGGTGATCGTTTATTATGAAGATAAAGAAGAAAAGCGCAGTTCTTATCCTTTCATACCTGTTCGCGGCAGTTCTGACCGCGGGCGGGCTCGCGCTGCGCCAGTACCATACCGCCTCGGAATACCGCCGCTATATCGAAGCGGGCTGGAACCGCTCGTTCGACTCTCTCGCTTCAAGTGTCTACGAGATGAATACCGCGCTTCACAAATCGCTGTACTCCACGTCCCCCTCGCTGCTGGGCAGCGCCTGCGCGGAGATCTACGCGAAATCCCTTCAGGCGCAGGAAAGCCTGGGCGAGCTGCCCTTTTCACGCTATCGGCTCGAAAACACCTCCGGCTTTATAGGCCGTCTCGGCGACTACGCCCGCGCGCTGGCTCTCAAGGCTTATTCCGAAGGGCTGAGCGACGGGGATACGGACGCCCTCGCCGACCTGTCGGACTCTTCCGAGCTGCTGTCTCAAAATCTGATTCAGCTTCGCGCCGATATGGACAGCGGTCTGCTTTCGGTATACGACTGGCAGCAGGCCCTCGGCGAAAGCTCCCCGCCCTCCCTCGGCGAGAGCGTCAGACAGATGAACGACGAATTCCCCGAGCTGCCGACGCTGATCTACGACGGTCCCTATTCCCGCAGCGTCGACGAAAAAACCTTCTCGTATATCGACGCGCTGCCAGAGATAAGCCGCGACGAAGCCCTTGACGCGGCGGCGGAATTCACCGGGCTGAGCAGGAGCGTGTTCGACTTTACCGCGCTGAGCGGGGGCAGGCTGCCGCAGTATCGCTTCAGCGCCGCCTACGACGGGGGCGAGCTGTCCGTCGCCGTGACCGCCCGCGGCGGCGCGGTAACGGAGATGAGCTGTTCCGCGCCGGCGGAATATACGGCGATAGGCGACGACGAGGCCATGAACGCCGCCCGCGCGTTTCTGAGCGAACGGGGCTACGGCTCCATGACCGACAGCTACCGCATACGCGGCGACAACACTCTGCTGATCAATTTCGCGTATTCCCAGGACGGAGTGATATGCTATCCCGATCTCGTCAAGGTGCTCGTATCGCTGGAAAGCGGCCGCGTCATCGGCTTCGAGGCGTCGGGATATCTTATGAACCACGCCCCGAGGACGCTGCCCCTGCCCATACCCGAGGAGGACGCGCGCGCCTGCGTCTCGCCCCGGCTCAGTGAGCTTTCCCACTCCCTCGCCGTGATCCCCTCCCCAGGCGGCGGCGAGCTTTTCTGCCACGAGTTCATCTGCGAGAACGCAGACGGCGAGCATTATATAGTGTACGTCAACGCCGTCAGCGGCAAAGAGGAAAAAATACTCATACTCATCGAGGACGAAAACGGCACGCTGACGGTATAGCAGACGGAACCTATACCAACCCGCTTCAAGCGGCGCTCTTTCGGCGCTTTTCTCCCTTTTCTCTTTGCAAGGCGACAGCCTTGCCGCATCAAAAAGGACAAAATCACTCGAAAATCTCTCCCCCTCGGGTGCTTTGCAGTTTTCACGGAGCCGATTTGGGCTGAGACGAGGCGCAGCGGGCAGGGAATACTTCCGTATTTCCAAGGGCTGCAACGAAGTATCGGCACAAATCAGCCCGTGAAAACCGGCAGGTGTTCTACTCCCTTCGCCTATAAACACCACGTCCGCGCAAAAAAGTGTTGACAAATCCGAGTAATCCTTTATAATGGAGTTCGTTCCGCCGCGGCGGAGCGAAAATGCGCGAGTGGTGGAATTGGCAGACTCGCTAGATTCAGGTTCTAGTGTGCAATACGCACGTGCGGGTTCAAGTCCCGCCTCGCGCACCAAACCAACAAAATCCGAACCAGATCTTCCCTATGGGAGACGGGTTCGGATTTTGCGTTGTCTACAGGAATCAGTATTTCTCCAATGGTGTACTGCGCCGTCCTGAATCCAAGCCGAGAGGACCGAGAAAGAAGAAATCCAATTGATATGGAGGTATAGAACATGAAAAAACTGATTTCCTGCGAGTTTAACATGGACACAGCATGTGTAGAGCTTAGGTACACCGATGGGACGTTGATCTCAATCGACTGTACTGAGGTAGAGTATGAGGTGGCATATACGGTTAAACAACGTGTGGCATTAGACTACTTGGTATATAATGCACCTTTGGGGTATGCTGAGCTAGTGTTAACTGGGAATATTGACAAGTATTTAAAATCTTTGGATAACATGAGTATTTGACTCAATCTTGTTGTTTTTTGCTAGGCTGCCTCGATTGCGAACGAGGCAGCCTTCTCTTTAATAAAACATAGTGCCTTTACATGAAATCATCTGTAACACTGTCGACGACGGTGCAAATACGCCAGGGCCTCAAGTCATCTAATGCGTCTCTTTTAATTATCCAGCGTTGCAAACTCGGTTGATTGCTTGGATATCGATTACTAGTGCTTCTGAATGCAAAATAACATTCATGATGTCCAATTGGGGTTCCTTTTGAATCCAGCAGGAGAAATCCTTTTCGGGATAGGCATAAACTCCAACCAAACGTATTGAGGGCCTTCTTACTCACCCCACAGGAGATGTTGCTATCTTTAAAACTCTCAACGCCATTATGATGAAGTGTTATGTTTAAATGATCGCCTTCCAGAAAATCTTCTCGCCGTTGCAAGAAAAACCTTGAATTCCGTTCATGTTGGTGAGACGCAAAGGCCGGAGGGAAGCCTGGAAAGTCGATATACGATAAGTAGAATCCAAAGATTTCTTTGTCATGTGTATAGTCCCGAATACTCCCTGCAAGAATAGCTTCATCATCGGGAAGTCCAGTTTCAATTACTTCCTTCACAAGGTTACTTCTCACCATGTCTGGCTGCTTAATAAAGTCCTCAGTATCCTTAATAAGCTTGCAGTCATTGTTCTTCCATAATGAAGGAGTAACTAATAACGCGATCGACTCAGATGATGATAAGACTATTCTTGCAATTTGTGCTTCTATGCCTTCCCATCGCCCAGATACCCAGTCCTTATAAAGCACTCGCAAAAAGGACAGTATTATTTTATCAAGAGTAACCTTGTAACTGCCTACACGACGTTGGTTTAGTGGAATGAGAAATAACTCTTTATCAATGAGTTCAGAGTATAAAACTGTTCTTTCCTCAATATCAGAGCATTCTTCGCCTGTTAACTCTCTCAATGAAGATAATGCTGCTGTTACATAGTTTCCTCCAGTTAACCAAGGCCCCTGTTTAGGCGCTCTTATCAGTTTTCGAGCTCCAAAACTTGGAATCAAATCAAAGTACGGCTGAACGATTTGAATATATGGGCAACCACCATTCATTATGTTTTCCCGAAGAAGATTCGCATATAAAGCGACATTAAAATCCTCATCATTACAATGAGCTTCTATATGGCGTTGAATTGAAGGCCTCTTTTCCACGTCCAAATCCCAAAGTAACTCATATGTCATCATCAGCCATTCCTTGGCTCTGTAATGAAATACTGGCCAATCTAATTCAAGCCAATCTACATAAGACTCATCAAGCGATTCAAGAGCATAGAGCCCTGAAAGAGCTGTCCTGGCTGCGTCTGCATCTTCAGATAAGATAAGAACTTTTATGATTTGATAGAAAAGAGAGCAAATATCTGTAACACGTTCCCAATCAACAAGTTGAGTGTAATCATAATTATCTACAATTATGGGTTCTTGAAAGTGGCTAGCAGATGTCATCCATTCTTTGTGCATCGCAAGAAGCGCCACAAGTCCTTCTTCGCCATATGTATCATCTTGCTGAACAACTTGCCAAAGTACGAATGATGGAAGATTTGCAATTAAATAATTATGATCTTGTTCTATCAGCCTACCTAGATAACGGTCAACGAGTTGGTCAGTCTCAGCAGAAGGTAGAAATTGATACAGATAAGATATAATTGGATTTTTGGCTATTCCCCATTCATCTTTCTCCAACTCAAACTCTAATAGTCCTATCAGGGTTTCTTTTTCAATTTTACCTTGATCCGTCAAAACTGCTATGCTAGCTGCAATAGTATCCTTTTGAATCATTTCACCATCTAAATATGACTTGATTATTTCATCAGATACTAATTCATCTTCCATTTTGCCGGAGTCGTCACACCATCTTTCCGGAATGACAAATCGGATAGGATCAGAAGCCAAATCAATATATGCAGGGCCAATTTCTTCTAGTAAGGCGTGTATGTTTGGTATTCCAGATCGTTCTGCACACAGTTCAATTGCTCTTTGGAGGGAATGTATCGTTGCATGGTTTTCATCATCTCTCCAGTCTATAATCGCCATTCCAATTGCCCATATTTTCAACAATGATTCTTGATCATATGAGCCATCTTTTAAATAACCGATCAAACCGTCTGCCAGGTAACTTGGCGTTTCAAATCCTTGGCATAAGTAGTGACTATTTTGTAATGTCTCTTTAATTGTTTGAAAACCACAAGTGAATAAATCCCCGAAAACTCTGCTATTAACTTGATATTCTAAGCGATTATCACCAAGTTCTTCTGTCTGATCAGATACTTCCTTTATTTGCATTGCAAAACAGGGGTTTACTGTTCCATATTTTCTTACTAAACTCTTATACCACTCCAGCAAATAATCACAAGAATACTCTTTATGAGAGACATAACCAACAATAGACCAGCGAGCTTTTTCCAGCGCCTCCGACATATCAATACTTTTACTGATATCGTATAGTCGAACTGCTTTCACGAAATGATGTATTATGCTGTTTCGCTCAGCTATAGGCTCCTGCCAAACACGTCCATCATTACCAAGCCACTCGTCATACCATTGTTTCTGCCGCTCATTATTACCGCTGTAGAAATAAAATCCAGCATCTAATAAAGAATTAACAGGATTAATCTCAAATGATTGTTGGCAAACACTATCAACTACTTTTCTGATTTGATCATCGGCTGTTCTTGAAAGGAATATGTATGCTTTCAATAGGTGAGCACGAAGTTTATTTAGTTCATAATCACCAACATTCGGATTCCATTTTTTGAGAAAAAGCGCCTGCAAAAGCTGCTTCAAATCGTTAGCCCCGAATAAAAGAGGCTCCCCTTTCTCATAACACGAGAGCCATTTTCCAATTAGGCAAACATTGTTGAAGTACATCCCATAATAAGCGCGATCTCTATGTGGATTCTTACCGATGTACTTTTCAACAATTACATGGGCAACAGCTGAGGAAGATTTTGACTGCAGGAAGGCTGCAGTTATGGCGTAAATGCCATAATATGCATTCTCATTTTCAAAAGGGATGCCTTCAAACTCTATTGGATATATTTGTTCCCAAAGCACATCTTTTTGCTCTTGCGAATAGTCCGCTTGCAATGAAACAATTTCCATAAAAGTCTTAAAAAGGACTCCAATAGGTGTTCTATTTAAGTGATCAGCTAATGAAACCGCCACGATGTATATATCAGACAGCCTGTTTTCTGAAAGCATTGTTAAAATGCCATTTAGTAAGGATTCAAAATAAATGGCATCAAGATGCTTCAATGAACCTTCTATTTCATCTCCAGATTGAACTTTTATGATCGTTTCAAAGGCGGCATCCATCATGTGGAATACAAATGAGTTATGGTCTTCTGCCAGGGCTCTTATACCCTCAAGTAAGCCATATTTTCCAGTATAAACTATTCCGACGCCCAATTGTTTTGCTATTTCCTGTGTAGAAGGAGAAAGGAAGTCTTTATCTTCTTGCAATTCAACTATTCCGATAATAGTTGACACGGTCATTTCAGAAAACCATCGTTTAAATAGGCCATTAGCTCTATCAATTAAACCAGCTTGATACAGTTTTTCTGTCAAAGAGAGAACATCAGATATAAGACTATTATTCCATGAAGAAGGAGACTCTACATAGCATTCAAACGGGTGTATGGGGATAGCGTTGTTGCGTTTACGAAAACTGTTAGATTCAATCTCATAGTTGCTTTTTTCTATTTGATCGAGTGTCATGAATCCAAATGCAAGTGAACGCATTTGTACCCAGTTAATTGGTTTTTTCCTTTTAACCTCCTTAAGAATACCCAAGGTTATATCAGAAATATCGTCCAATTCTAAGCCGTACACGTATGCTGCAATAATAAATTCTGGTGAATAAACTTGTTCGAATTCATCGAGTCGGCCAGATGCTTTCATAAATCTGAAAACATCTCGATAATACGCTTCATTTTTGTTTACAAGCGCAAAATAATAATCAGTAAGGTTGCTGTAAACTTCTTGAACATGATCTTGGTCTCGTCCTATTATGCTCGACAGGAAAACTCGAACATCGTTGTGTAAAATCGTATAATTCCCCGCATCTTCCGACAAAAGGGGATGAAGGTCTTTTAGAACATTACGCCAGTCGGATACAGAGAATCGCTCTTCTGGAAAGATACTATAAAGCTTATTCTCATTAACTGGCTCATTAAAAAATGCAAAGACCCCTGCAACTTTGTAATCGACAAAATAGGTTTGGATTCTGCTAATAGCGCTATTCCAAATGGTCCTATAGTATTCGTGAATATTACCACTAAGCTTCCTGTCCTTTAGGTTTTTCTCCAGCTTAAATAATACAGGCTCCAGAGAGGCTTCATGTATAGCAAAAATCGCTGCCAATGTATTACCTTCAGCGTACTTCGAAATCAATTCAGATAATTGATGTTTGTACTCTTGAGACTCTTCGGTAAATCTCTCATCTACCAATGACTGGATATCTTCAAGCAAAAGAGAAGGTACATCTATTTCTATTACATTAGCGGTGTCTGAAAACAACCAATCCGGATAATTGTGATAATTAGCTTTAGGCTGCCCCGCAAGAAGGATCTTAACATTAGATGGAATGAATTCAGGGTTGGGAAGTGTTGGAAGAAAAGTGTTTTCGATGTTTGAAGAGCGAGCTGCATGATCAATGCCATCAATTGCTACGACAAACACAATTCCGCGATCATCAGCATACCTTGATGCAATTTCGAAGAATCTCTTCCTCTTTTCTTCCAGTGTCATCAATTCATTAATAACAGGAACATTGTATCTTGATAATTGCCCTTTTAGCAACCGGCGAAGCTGATTGAATAACTCGTTCCAAAAGTAGTCTTTATCTACACGACGGGATACATCCCCTGTAAAGTATTCTTTTTCGGGGTTTATCGGCTCATATGCATAGTAACGAATGCCTATTTGGGATTCTCTCTTAGCGCTCAATTTGCTTATGATATTTGTTTTGCCGCAACCGGGGATTCCAGAAAGAAAAACAACCTTATGATAATCAGATCGCAGTTTTTCCTCAATTATCTTTACTAGTTCCTCTCTGCTTGGAAAAAAGGGCTCATTGGGAACCAAATCCTGATTATAAGAAAGAGTTTCCTGAGTCACAGAAAGCTTCCTATATACTTCCTCTTTGTCTATCTTTGAACTACTACGATCTGAGGTGCTCCAAGTCCGCAATGCGTGATCGAGTTTTTCGAGGAGTTTCTCAGCAACTATGTCGTTTGTCTGAAAAACAGTACTTATTCTATGGATCAGATCTATCTCTATTAAAGATAAATCAGGTTTATCAGTTTCAATCGACAAGCACTTGAGAAAACGCAGTCTATCCGAATCCCCGTCAATGCAATCGAGCTGGCTGGCCCACTCTGCCCATGCTTCTTCAAAATCGGGAAACTGAATATCTCTAAAGGAATCCACACTTTCAATTTGTTCTCTAAGTTTCGGCCAAAAACCATCAAATGCAGGGCGTTGAAACGTGGTGCCAGTTCTCACGTGTCCTATTCGATTTCCTGCCAATCTGTTTGTGAATAGCAAAACACTGGACCTTGTATACTTGTCCTTTTCTTTATTCAAACTAGAAGCAAGTTCTTGCAAAGTCGATTGACCATTTTCACTGCTGCTTGAAACCAGATCGCCAAAAGTTAATGTATCATTGGCCCTTGTATGTTTGACTTGAACAAATAGTTTCTCGCCATTTTCGTAAGTCACGACGACATCGTCGAGGCCCAAGGGTACATCAGCCTGTAGTTCAACATAGTTTATCTCACTGTCAGGATTGAGCATGTCAATAATATACTGGAGGCCGACAGACCACTCATACCAATAAGGATCGCCCATCCCCGGTTTTGTATTTGCAGTGTATTGCATTTGAGAAGCCTCCTAAAAACAGATAATAACTGTAATAACTGCTTTTATTATACTGGTTTTTTAACTGTTACTCAAGACAAACTGAGCATATATAGTAAAGCGGCAAGGATTACTGTAACGAGATCCATGCCGCTCTTATATAATTAAGCTATTTCCTCTTGGGCTTATTCTTCCCGCGTTTGTTGGGCTGGGCTTTAAGCAGCGAGGACTTCTTTAAAATGTTGATCAAGCTCGCGAACTCTTCCTTCGTTAGCTTATCGTAATTGATGCCGAGCTGCTTGCAGAACAGGTGGGCTTGACGCTCTTCGGGGCTGCCCTCGTGGGACAGGGGACGGTTCCTTGGGACAGGGGACGGTTCCTTGTCCCACTCATCACAAAATCACGTCGCGCGCCTCGCAGCAGTCGATTTCGGAACGCCGGTCAATCGGGTGATCTGCCGCACGGAAAGACCGTTGCCGAGCAATTGTGATATTATCTCGTTTCGCCGCGCAGGGGAAAGGGCCTGAAATTCGGCCGTGCTTGCACAGCCCGAAATCTGCCTCATGACGGCCCTTGCCTGTTCTTCCGTCATCCCGGATTTTCTGACGGATACGTCCGTAAAAGCTTCTTCATTCATTTCTCTGAAAAAAGAAAGCAGTTCCTCGCGGCCTCCGGCCATTTCGATCGCCATACCGGTATCAGTCAGATCATCGCTCTTTCCGCAGTAGCATTCATAGCTGCTCCACCTGTAGCGGCCCGGCGCGGCTTCGAGTCCGGCTTTCATCGGGTTTTGTATAATGTACCGCAGTGCTGTAAGAAAATAGCCGTCTGTTTCCACCGGCTCACTCCTGTAGCGATCCTGGAAAAGATGGCCGCTGCGTTGGTATTTCAGATTGTACCAATATACGAACCGGCTTCCGAGGCGCTTAAAAATCAGCTCAAGCGGCTCTTTTCCTTCATGCATCAGAAGATGAACGTGATTTCCCATCAGACAGTATGCATACAGTTCAAATCCGCAGATCTTCTTGCATTCGCGAAGAATGTCCATAAAGCGAATAAAATCTTCGTCGTCTTCAAATATCTGCTGTTGATTGATCCCTCGCAGCATAATATGATAGATCCCGGAGTTGCTTTTCTTTCTCCCCGTCCTCGGCATTTCGATCACCCTGTTTCAGTATAGCTTTATGCGTTGATGCCTGTCAAGGCAATATGGGACAAGGAACCGTCCCCTGTCCCATGAGGAACCGTCCCCTGTCCCATGGGACAGGGGATATGGGACAGGGGACGGTTTTCCACGTCCCACCGTCGCAAAAAACAAGACTCCGACGGGACGAAATTTGGTATTGACAAATTCAAAGCCTCCTACTATAATGAGTAAGCTTTCCGCGAAAAGCGAAATGCGAGAGTGCTGGAATAGGTAGACAGGTACGTTTGAGGGGCGTATGTCGTTTGGCGTGTGGGTTCAAGTCCCATCTCTCGCACCAAAAAAGAGGATCCATTCGGATGAATGGGTCCTCTTTTTTGATTTGTGGAATCAGTCGGGACTTGAACGGGAGCGGCAGTGAATGACAGCCCGGTGGGCTGTCAGAGCCGCGACCCGGCCCGCCCGCAGGCGGCAAGTCCCATCTCTCGCGCGTCGGAGCGGACTGCATATCGTTCGCTCCGGCCTTTTTTCAAAGGTCGGAGCTCGCTTGTCCCGCCGCTCTCACGGCGCGTTTTTCGCTTTGTATTTTTCAGTCTTCTTCCCTCAGCCTCAGCCGCACCCCGATCTCCTCAAGCCGCCGGAAAAAATCGGGAAAGCTTTTTCCGACCGCCTCGGCCCCGTCTATTACGCCGCCCACGGAGGCGCAGAGCACAGAAAGGGCCATCACCACCCGGTGATCCCCGTGGCCGCAAAGCGTCTGCGCGGGCCGCGATATCCCGCAGCCGACGCTTATCCTGTTTTCATCAACGCGCATTTCCGCGCCGAATTTCCGCAGCTCCTCCGCCATTGCCGCTCCCCGGTCGCTCTCCTTTATGCGCAGGCGCCGCGTGCCGGTGAAAACTCCGCCGTTTCTCATGGCCGCGTAAGCGAACATCACCGGTCCGAGATCGGGGCAGTCCGAAAGATTGAGCTCCGGGCGGCCTTCGTCCAGCGCGCGGAAATACTCCGCGCATATTCTGTCCCCCTGCAGGCTGTTTTCGTCAAGGCCCGTCACCCGGGCTCCCAGAGCAAGGAAAAAAGCTGCGTTGGACCAGTCGCCCTCAACGGTACGCTCCCCGGGGATATAACTCTGCCCGCCCTCGGTCTCCAGCTCGGTCTCGCTCACCCACCGGGCCTTTATTCCGCTTTCGCGCAGCGCGGAGAGCGTCATGTCTATATACGCCCGGCTTTCGACCGGAGGGCGCAGTTTTATTATGCTTTTCTCCCGCGTCAGCGGCAGGGCGAAGAGCAGTCCGCTGACGAATTGGCTGCTCACCGCTCCGTCAAGCCCGTACTCTCCGCCGGCGAGACGGCCCTTCACGCGCACTCCGCCGTCGTATTTTTCAAGCGTCAGGCCCCGCTCACGGCACATTTCCTCATAGACCGTCAGCGGTCTTCTCATGAGCGCGGCGCCGCCCTCAAGTCTCATCTCGTTCCCCGACAGCAGGCACAGCGGAATGAAAAAACGCAGCACCGCCGCGCTGTTCCCGCAGCGCAGCACCGCGCTTTCGGCCCGCACGGGATCGGCCCCCCGTATGAGGGCGCGGCCGCCTTCGAGCCTGACCTCCGCGCCGAGCGCCCTTACGCATTCCAGTGCCGCCGCGACGTCTTCCGACGCGTCGACCCGCTCAACGCTTCCCTCGCCCCGGGAGAGACCGGCGCAGATGATCATGCGCTGAGCCATGCTCTTGCTCGGCGGCGCTTCGACACATCCGCCGGGCAAGGAAGGATATATCTCGGCTCTCATTCTTCTTTTTCCATTATGAGCAGCTCCATGGCCTCCGTGTATCCGTCGAGGCCGTGGCCGGTTATCGCGGCTATGCACGCCTCGCGGACGTAGCTGCGGCGGCGGAAATCCTCTCTTGCCGATACGTCGGAGATATGCACCTCCACCGTGGGTATGCCCACTGCCCTCACGGCGTCGAGAAGGGCGACGCTGGTATGCGTGTACGCGCCGGGATTGAGCACTATACCGTCGGTATTGCCGAAGGCGTCCAGGATCTTGTCCACAAGATCGCCCTCGTGGTTGGACTGATATATCTCCGCTTCGACGCCGCGCTTGCGGGCGTATTCCCTTATCCTGGAGCACAGGCTCTCATAGCTTTCCGTGCCGTAGATCTCCGGCTCGCGTATGCCGAGCATATTCATGCACGGCCCGTTTATGACAAGCAGCTTCATTTCAAAATCTCCGCTATCCTTTCCGCCGTCTCCCGAGGATCGGCGCCGGTACGCACAACGGCGTCCGCCGCCGCGAGGTAGAGCGGATATCTTTCCTTATACAGGGCGCGCAGCTTTTCCGCATCGTCCGCGAGCGGACGGTCGGCCGTGGGCAGGAGCTCGTTTTCCGGGCGGTCGAGAAAAACGAGCGTGCCGTTCATTTTCAGCGCGTCTACGTTCTCTCTTCTCAGCACCGCTCCCCCGCCCGTGGCGATCACTCCGCCGCAGGTAAGGGAAAGCTCCTTTATCACGCGGCTTTCGATCTCTCTGAATTCCTTTTCTCCCCGCGTGCGGAAAATGTCGGGTATGCTCATCCCCGCCCGCCGCGCCGCTTCGGCGTCGGTATCGGTGAAGCTCCGGCCGAGCTTTTCGGCCAGAAGCGCGCCGACCGTCGTTTTGCCGCTGCCGGGCATTCCCACGAGCACTATCGCGCGCTTTTCAAACAGCAGCTCGCGGTATAATTTTTCCGCCGTATCGGCTCCGAGGCTGCCGCCCGTGAAAAGCTCCGCCGACAGGACTGCCTGGGACGCGAGCATATACAGGCCGCCTTCCGCGGCGGCGCCGCAGCGCCGCGCTCTGCGCACCAGACACGTGGTCAGAGGATTGTATACCGCGTCCGCCGCGGCCTCCAGCCTCCGGAAACGCTCCGGCTCTACGGCCGCGGAGTCAACATCGGGGTACATGCCCGCGGGGGTCGCGTTGATCAGGATCTCCGCTCCGGAGTAAAGGCCGTACGCCGTTTCGTAGCTCACCGCGCCGTTTCGTCCGCTTCGGCTCAGTCTGACCGTCTTCGCCGCGCCGAGACGGCGCGCCGCCTCGGCGGCCGATAACGACGTTCCGCCGCTGCCCGCTATGAGGACCGTCTTTCCCTTGATATCCGCGTCCATGTGCCGCAGCAGCGCCTCCATCCCGCCGATATCCGTATTATGGCCTATGAGCTTATCTCCGCGTTTTACCACCGTATTCACGGCTCCGACGGCCCTCGCGCCGTCGCTCAGCTCGTCCAGAAAGGGGATCACGGCCTGCTTGTACGGTATCGTTACGTTCAGCCCGTCGAAATCCCGGGCCTTCATAAAAGCGGCGAGTCCGTCGGGCGCCAGCTCCTTAAGTCCGTATTCATACAGCCCGAGCTTGGCGTGGAGCTCCTCGGAAAAGCTGTGGGCGAGCTTTTCGCCTATCAGTACGCAGCGCATTTGCCGCCTCCGAGCCAGTCCGTTCCGTATCTCAGGGCGAGAGCGTCGCACAGCACAAGCGCCGCGGCGCAGTCCGTCACCGCGCGGACGCGGTGGATTATCGCCGGATCGTGGCGTCCCTTCAGCGTGACAGTCGCGTCTTCGCCCCTTACAAGGTCCACCGTCGCCTGAGTTTTGAATATCGACGGCGTAGGCTTTACGGCGCAGCGGAAAGTCACGGGCATGCCGTTGGATATGCCTCCGTTCACGCCGCCGTTGTTGTTGGTGCGGGTGCGGACTATGCCGTCTTCGAAATACATTTCGTCGTTGTATTCGCTGCCGCGGGCGTCGGCAAGGTCGAAGCCGCCCCCGAACTGTACTCCCTTTATCCCCGGCACGGAGAACAGCATATGCGCCAGACTCCCCTCAAGGGTATCGAACCAGGGCTCGCCCACGCCGGCGGGCAGCCCGGTCACCGCCGTTTCCAGTATTCCGCCCACGCTGTCCCCGTCCGCCGCCGCCGCGGATATCGCCCGGCGCATCCTCTCGCCCGCCTCCGGGTCGAGGGCGGCGAAGCTCAAATGCTCCAGCGCCTCGATATCCGCGTCCGGATCCGAAAAAGGACGGTCGTCCACGCCGCCGCAGCGGGCTATATGCGTACCCACGCGTATGCCCCGCTCCCGCAGCGCCGTGAGAGCTATCGCGCCCGCGGCGACGAGCGCCGCCGTCACGCGCCCGGAAAAATGGCCGCCTCCTCTGTGATCCTCAAAGCCGTGATACTTTTCAAAGGCGGTATAGTCGGCGTGGCCCGGTCTCGCCAGAGCCCGGCCGCGCTCGTAATCGCCGCTGTCGACGTCCTCGTTGGGGATGACCACGCATATCGGCGAGCCGGTGGTGCGGCCTTTGAAAACGCCGCTGAGTATGCTGAAAGCGTCCTTCTCTCTCCGCGGGGTGGATATGTCGCCCCGGGGAGCGCGCAGGCGCAGACGATGCGCGATATATTCCCCGTCCACCGCTATGCCGGGGGCCATGCCGTCCAGCACCGCGCCCACGGCGGGGCCGTGGCTCTCGCCGAAGAGGGTGATCGTCACGCTCGTTCCGAAGCTGTTTTTCACTTCTCCACCGCCGTTTCTCCGCCGCTCTCTCCGGCGGCGGGCATAAGGCCGCGCTGATAGCTCTTGCTGAGCTCGACGGTGTTTTCGAGAAAACGCAGGTAATACGGCCTGAGCCCGGCGTCGTCTATCAGCGCGCAGAGTCTTTCCTCCATGAGCCTTTCCCGCTCCCTGTCCTCCGTCGGCAGTCCGTGCGCGAGCTTGTACGCCGCTATTTCCCGGACCGCCTCCATGCGCCGGACGAACAGCCTCGCCATTTCCCCGTCAACGGCGTCTATCGCTTCTCTTGCCTCGTTCAGATCCATCATATATCCTCACAGTATTACTTCCATACCGGTCTTCTGCGGGATCATGCCGCATTTCTCGTAAAAGCTTTTTGCGCCCGGGTTGCATTCCCATACGTTCAGTGTTACGTTGTAGCAGCCCCGTTCCCTGGCGAAGCTCAGCACGTGCTCGTACAGGCCGCGGCCCACGCCCTTCCCGCGAAGATGCTCGAACACGCAGATATCGTCTATGTACAGCGTTTTTATATCGGTCAGCAAATTGTCGTTCACGAACTGTTTGAAGACGCAGAAGGCGTGAGCCTCCACTTCGCCGTCGCCGCCGACGCTGACGAAAACGGGAGTCTCCTCGTTTTTTATGATCTCCGCGAGCTGCTCCGGAGTATACTTCACCGTCGGGCCCTTGAAAATATCCGGCCGCCCCGTATGGTGGACCATGTTCACCTGCACAAGCAGCCTGCTTATGGCGGGTATGTCCTCCGCCCGCGCTCTTCTTACGACGCTCATTTTACGGCCTCCCGAAAAAAAGGCCCTGTCCGAAAACAGGGCCGATATGTTTGTCACGATCTCAAATCAAAAATACCACCGTTTTCCCCGCAAGTCAACAAAAACGCTCTTTCCCGTCCGGGCGGCGTCCGGCCGGAACGCGCCGGCCTCTTTCAAAAAACGAAAAAAAGTTTAAATTCCCTATTGACAAGTGAAATCGGCGGGAGTATAATCGCCCCAAATTCCGATACATCATTACAGTAAATTATCTTGATGAAAGGACTTCGGACGGTCTGATGAAAAACACTCGGCGCATCGCTCGTTACTGGTGGTTTTTCTTTAGCTTTACCGGGACAGCCGGTAAGGTCGATTTGCGATGCGTTGATACATGACAGACCGATTTGGTTCATGAATTGGATGCGGAGCTGATTGACCGGCCCCGCATCTTTTTTATTGCCGCTGAGACAAGCGGCCGGCAAACAGGAAAGGAGACGAAACGAATGTTTATATTCTCCCGGATCTGGCGCTTCGGCGCCCGAATGAAATGACGAACGAAAACACAAAAGACGAACTGCCGAAAAACAAAAAAACTTAAAATACCGAAAAGGAGAACGAACATGGAAAAGATACCCTACAAAATATATCTCACGGAAGAAGAGATGCCCAAAGCATGGTACAATCTTCGCGCCGACATGAAGACCAAGCCCGCTCCCCTGCTCAACCCCGGCACCCTGCAGCCCATGAAGGCCGAAGAGCTCGAGCCCGTTTTCTGCAGCGAGCTGGTAAAACAGGAGCTCGATAACGATACGGCGTATTTTGAGATACCCGAAGAGGTCTATGATTTTTACAAGATGTACCGTCCCTCCCCGCTGGTCAGGGCCTACTTCCTTGAAAAAGCCCTGAAGACTCCCGCGAAGATCTACTATAAGTTCGAGGGCAACAACACCAGCGGCTCCCACAAGCTCAATTCCGCCATCGCCCAGGCCTATTACGCCAAGAAGCAGGGTCTCAAGGGCGTTACCACCGAGACCGGCGCGGGGCAGTGGGGCACGGCGCTTTCCATGGCCTGCTCCTACTTTGATCTCGACTGCAAGGTTTACATGGTCAAGGTCTCTTATGAGCAGAAGCCCTTCCGCCGCGAGGTCATGCGCACCTACGGCGCCGAGGTCACTCCCTCCCCTTCCGACAAGACCGCGATCGGCCGGAAGATCCTCCTCGAGCATCCCGGCACCACCGGCAGCCTGGGCTGCGCGATCTCCGAGGCCGTCGAGGCGGCCACCTCCATGCCCGGATACCGCTACGTGCTCGGCAGCGTGCTCAACCAGGTGCTGCTGCACCAGAGCATCATCGGTCTTGAGACCGAGGCTGCGCTCAAAAAATACGGCATCAAGCCCGACATCATCGTCGGCTGCGCCGGCGGCGGCTCCAACCTCGGCGGCCTGATCGCCCCGTTCATGAGAGACAAGATAAAGGGCCTTTCCGACTGCCGCATCATAGCCGTCGAGCCCGCCTCCTGCCCCAGCTTTACCAGAGGCAAATACGCCTACGATTTCTGCGATACCGGCAAGGTCTGCCCCCTGGCAAAGATGTATACCCTCGGAAGCGGCTTCATCCCCTCCCCCAACCACGCCGGCGGACTGCGCTATCACGGCATGAGCTCCATCCTGTCGCAGCTGTATGACGACGGACTTCTGGAAGCGGTCTCGGCGATACAGACCGACGTATTCGCCGCCGCCGAAAAATTTGCCCGCGTGGAAGGCATACTCCCCGCCCCCGAAAGCTCCCACGCCATCAAGGTCGCGATAGACGAGGCCCTGAAATGCCGCGAGACCGGCGAGGAAAAGACCATAGTGTTCGGCCTGACCGGCACCGGTTACTTCGATCTTGTCGCCTACCAGAAGTACCACGACGGCGAGATGAGCGACTATATACCCACGGACGAGGACCTCAAGCCCGGCTTCGACAGCCTGCCCAGGGTCTGACCGCCGACCGAAAATAAAAAGCCTCAAAGGAGAGCCAGCTAATGAAAAACTATTATCAGAAGGAAATCGAGACCGCGTCGAGAGAAGAGATCGTCAAGATCCAGAACGAAAAGATCGTCAAGCAGGTAAAGCGCGTATATGAAAACATCCCCTATTACAGGGCTCTGATGGACAAAAAGGGAGTAAAGCCCGAGGACATCAGAAGCATAGACGACATCAAGCTGCTTCCTTTCCTTTCCAAGGCTGACCTCCGGGAGGCTTATCCCTACGGTCTGCTGGGTACCGATCTGAAAAACTGCGTGCGCATCCACTCCACCTCCGGCACCACCGGCAAGAGAGTCGTCGCATTCTATACCCAGCACGACATCGACCTGTGGGAGGAATGCTGCGCGAGGGCCATCGTCGCGGCCGGCGGAAGCAACGAGGACATTTGCCAGGTCTGCTACGGCTACGGCCTGTTCACCGGCGGCGCCGGCCTTGACGGCGGCTCCCATAAGGTAGGCTGCCTGACCCTGCCCATGTCCTCCGGCAACACCGACAGACAGATCCAGTTCATGATGGATCTCGGGGCCACGATCATCTGCTGCACCCCCTCCTACGCCGCCTACATCGGCGAGACCCTCGCCGAACAGGGCTATAAGCCCGAGGACAACAAGCTCAAGGCCGGCATCTTCGGCGCTGAGCCCTGGACGGAGGAGATGCGCCGCAGCATAGAAAAGAGTCTCGGCATCAAGGCCTACGATATTTACGGCCTTACCGAGGTCAGCGGCCCGGGCGTGGCCTTCGAATGCGAGGAACAGTCCGGCATGCACATCAACGAGGATCACTTCTACGTGGAGGTCATCGATCCCGACACCGGCGAGGTGCTTCCCGAGGGCTCGAAGGGCGAGCTGGTATTCACCTCTCTTGACAAGGAAGGCTTCCCCCTCTTAAGATACAGGACGAGAGATATCTGCGTGCTTTCAAGAAAGCCCTGCTCCTGCGGCCGCACCCACGTGAAGATGACCAAGCCCATGGGCAGAAGCGACGATATGATGATCATACGCGGCGTTAACGTCTTCCCCAGCCAGATAGAAACCGTTCTCCTCAACGAGGGCTACGCCCCGAACTATCAGATACTCGTGGACAGAGAGCGCAACAACGACACGCTCGACGTTTACGTGGAGCTGAGTCCCGAGCAGTTCTCCGACAAGGTCTCGGACATCCAGGCTAAGGAAAGACGCCTTGAAGGCGCCATGCGCGGCATGCTCGGCATCGGACCCAAGGTGCATCTTGTGCCCCCGAAATCCATAGCGCGCAGCGAAGGCAAAGCGGTAAGAGTCATCGACAAGCGCAAGCTGCATGACTGAGCCGGGGCTTTGAAAGGAGTATAACATCATGGCTATCACTCAATTATCCGTTTTTCTCGAAAACAAGCCGGGCAAACTGGCGGACGCCGTCGAGGCCATCTCCGGAGCCGGCATAAACATCCGGGCGATGAGCATCGCGGACACCAGGGATTTCGGCATACTGCGCCTCATCGTTTCCGACCTGTACGCCGCGAAAAAGGTTCTCTCCGGCACGTCCATCGTATTGGACACCCCCGTCATAGCCGTAAAAATGGACGACAAGGCCGGGGCTCTGTGCCACGTGCTGCAGGTCCTTGACAAAAACGCGATCAACGTGGAATACATGTACGCCTTCACCGCCTCCGGCAGGGACAGCGCGTACGTCGTTTTCCGCGTGGACAACGCAAACCAGGCCGAAGCCGCGCTGAACGGCGACGGGATAGCCACTCTGTCCGACAGCGAGCTCATGAATTTGCTGTAACGGCGCCGAAAGGCTCCGTATCTCAGGCCGACGCCCGGGGACCGCCGAAAACGGTCCCCGGGCGCTTTTTTCAACAAAAGGCGGCTTTTTTCCACTGTCAGCCGCGATATTTCATCCGAATTTATATCCGATATCGGCACCGATCGAAAAAGCATTCCAAGTACCTTTTGAGTTGGTTCGAGAATACCCCACAATCTGCTTGGTGAAATTGCGCAAATACCCACTGATTCAGATGGAGTCTAAAGCTTCTCTTTACTATTCTTGATAAACTTATACTCACCAGCCTAACAGTCGTTGAATGTGCATAGAAAAGTGTAGACAAACCCGATGGCTGGGATGCCCCCGCAAGTTAAAATCGTTCGTTCTACATAATTGGTAAAACCAACATCAGTTTTCAGGCATATATATACAACCGTTAATCCCCGTGATTGATGCATAAACTGCGTCAAGTCCGTCCTGAGCAGAGAGATATGCGTTTCTCAGTGAAGGTGTATCCATATCGTAAGGGACGTCACTGGATAGTCCTGCAATGACATAATATACTCGTCCGCTTGTAATTGTTAAGGTTCCCAGCGAGATATGATCATAGTAGTATTCCGCTGCCTCTTCTCTTGATAATAGCATTATGTGCGCCAGTAATCCGCCATAATATGAGTCATAATTCGTCTTTTCGTAAAAACTGATTTTCTGAAGGGACTCATCAATCTCCATATACACACGACTGAGCCATTCACTTGGTACCGTAATAGAATAGTAGGACATTTCGATTTGTTTTGTATCATTTTCCTTACCAGAAACAGCATCGCTTGATGCAGCGTTGTTTATTTCTGTCAAATAGGTACAGCCGTTAATTCCAGTTATCGACGAATAAACCGCATTCAGCTCGTTCGCAGCGTTATCATATGCATTACGGAAAGCTTCATCTTCAATGTTATGCGTACGATCTGGATACATGGTAGTCTCCAGTATAGAATACACATCCCCGCTCGCTGTTCTGATATATCCAAGTTCAGAGTATATAAAAGGGAACCTGGTATCAGAAAGAATTTCGTCTGCTTCATCCTGCGAATACAGGTCAATTTTCGCTAAGAATCCTCCATAATCAGCATCATGATTAGTTTTTTCAGTGAATACTATACTCTGATCTTCTGTGCTGATATAAACACTCTCAAACCAGTCTTTTGATAATGTTATGGAGTAATAAGGCATTTCAATCAACACCGTGTCGCCATCAGAGATAGAATCCGGTTCCGTATAGCCAGAAGTCGAAGCAGATTCACTTGGCGCAGAGATCAGCACAGGCATCCCGGTATATGCGTCGATCACCTTTTTTGCCCCGCTGATTTCATAGAGAGAATTCGAATAGACAAATTTGCCTGCATAACTTTTATTTTGCGTACGGGAAAGTATTCTGCAATTGGTAAACTCAAAATTGCCGCCATAGCGATCAAACTCTCCTACAATTACAAAATGCTCTCCTGGATTAATGTTCTGCAATTCGTTCATCGGAAGATTAAAGCATCGAATATTATCATCAGATAATATTCCCTCATGACCATCCAGAGACAGATAGTAATCGCCTGTCCAAAAATCAGAGTTTACGCCATTTGAATAACTGTCTATCGTCCAAATCGACCCGGTAGGATATTGAGTTTTGAAGCCAAGCTCGTTTTGATCGTACAGTCTATATGCGGCATCCGGATCGAACGCAGTATAATAGGCAAAATCAGTGTATAGTTCGACGGTTTCATCGCAATCCGGCAATTCCTCTATCAATTCAAGGAATAAGTGATAATCGTTGTCATAACATGCTTCTTTTGCCGCCTGCACAGCAAGCATTTGTTTACAGTAGTTACGCAAAACGCTCGATTTGTTGTACTCCGGGATTTCGTCCAAATATTCCAGCGCAGACTCGTATTCGCAATATTTGATCGCCGTAATCCCTTTATCATATATTTCTGCTGTTTGCTGCATTTTACAAAGATTTTTCAGATCTTTAGCATCATCATAATCCCCCAATTCTTCAAACAGTGTGATTGCTTTGACAAAATTCCCCGCATACATATATTCAACTGCCTGCTGATAGATTGAACGCATATCGTCATCGAGTTTTTTCTCCGCACTATCCTTAGCCAATTTGCTTGCATCCTTATAATCCCCAGGTATTGAGGCCACATCCTGCTGAGCCATACAGCCTGCCGGAAAGATCAGCAAAGTACATAAAAGAAGTAATATTGCATGGTATGTCGATAAGCGTTTTTTTTCATGTGTCATTTTCAAGGTATTGCAGCTCCCTGTTTCTATTTTTTCACATTATAGTCAATATATTGAGCATAGTCAATATATTAATCATGATATCATAGGATAAACTCTAAAGTAAGGGGTTTATTCTATGATTTCCTTTGACCCCTTTTGGGCCACTCTGAACAAAAAAGGCATATCCTCTTACGATCTTATTTACAAGCACGGGTTATCAGCCAATACTGTTCACCGAATCAAAAAAGGTCGGGATATTACGACCAAAACGTTGAACGAACTATGCTTTATCCTGAAGTGCTCTGTTTCAGATATTCTTGAATACCGGGAATCAGATGAGGACTGAACCCCACAGAAGAACGGGCGTTCAGTCCTCTGCTTATAAGCCTCCCAACGTCGGATCATTCTATGGATGGCAGCCGAAGAACGAGATAACGGCTCCCCCACCGTCAAGCAGACTGAGTTCATGTTCGGATTTGTCTGTAAGAGCTTTTCGCTTTGTGTCGTGCGAAATCGACGAAGCTCAAGATCACCAACATTTTTGAGAAAAGAAAAAAAGCAGTGACATTGCCTTTTTCGGATGCTAAAATATGATCAGGAAAATATAAGCATCAAAGGAGGTACGACCGTGTACACGCTGAAGCCCATGACCGAGCGCGTGAAGATGACCCGGGAAAAATACCGCAGCACCACTCCCCGGGTGGATATTTCCCGCTACAGGCTCATCACCGAATTCTATCAGCAGCATCCGGAGCTTACCGGCCCCCTGCTCCGGGCATACGCCATGAAGCACATCTACGAAAACCTCCCCCTGCGCGTCGAGGACGAGGACCTCATCGTCGGCGCCCTGGGCACCACCTTCCGCGCCTGCTCCTACTATCCCGAATACGGCGCCGATACGCTTGCCCGCGAGATCAAAAGCGGCAATATTTCAAGCCGTAAGTACGACCCCTACGTGATAGACCCCGAGGACGGGGAATACGTCATACAAACGGCGGACTACTGGCGCGGAGAGGCTCTCGGCACCAAGACCGGCGGATACGTCATGGACGGCTATCTCGCCTTCGACGGCTCCGGCACCACCACCCAGAACGCCGCTCATCCCGACGGCGGGCCGGTGGGGCATTTCTGCACCAACTACAACCGGGCCATACGCAAGGGCTTCGGTGCGATCAAGGCCGAGGCCGACGCGAAAATGCGCGAGATCGAGGACGGCGGCGCCTACGGGGACAGCATCGACAAATACTATTTCTACAAGTCCGTCTCCATCGTCTGCGAGGGCATGATCACCTTCACCAAGCGCTACGCGAAAAAGGTGGAGGAAATGGCTGCCGCCGAGACGCGCCCGGCACGGAAGGCGGAGCTGGAAAAAATGGCCGAGATCCTTAATTGGGTCACGGAGAACCCCGCGCGGACCTATTACGAGGCGCTTCAGGGCCTCTTCCTCTATCAGATCTGCCTCGCCCTGGAGGGCAACATGCACGGCATGAGCTGGGGCCGCATCGACCAGTATCTCGGCGACTACTACGAGCGCGACGTCGCCGCCGGCATACTCACCCCGGAATTTGCCCAGGAGCTTCTGGACATGTTCTTCCTCAAGGTGGCTGAGATGAACAAGTTCTGGGGCGACAGCGGCGAATACGGCGTGCCGGGCTACACCTCCGGCCAGCTCATCACCATCGGCGGCGTCAAGCCCGAGACCGGCGAGGACGCCACGAACGCCGTGACCTACATGTGCCTGCAGTGCTCCGGGCGGCTCGTGCTGCACGATCCCCCCGTGGCTCTGAGAGTACATAAGAATATGCCCGACGCCCTGTGGGAGGCCGCCATCGAGACCAACAAGATCTGCGGCGGCGTGCCCAGCATGGAGAACGACGAGGTCATCATCCCCGCTCTCATGGACCGCGGTCTGCCCATAGAGAGCGCCCGTAACTACTGCGCCGTGGGCTGTGTAGAGCCCGGCGGCTGCGGAGACGAATGGTGCGCCTGCGGCGGCACCGGCGGGGGCGACTTCTTCAATATGGTCAACGCCCTCATGGTGGGCATCAACAACGGCGCAAATCCTCTCCCCCGCCGCGACTGGTTCACCGGCAAGCAGGCCCCGCCGAAGCAGACCGGGCCCGCCACCGGATATCTCCGGGACATGACCTCCTTCGACCAGGTGCTCGAGGCATACAGGCAGCAGGTCGAATTCTTCGTCAAGCTCCATATCGCCCTTACCAACAATTTCGAGTACATCGCCAGGCAGTATATGCCTCTTCCGGTGGTCAGCGCCACGATGGAGGGCTGCATGGAAAAGGGCGCGGACGTCATGTGGGGCGGCGCCAAATACAACTCCACCGGCATCGCCGGCGTGGGCATAGGCAACCTTGCCGACTCCCTGCAGATGATCAAGCACCTCTGCTTTGACGAGAAGACCAGGCGCTGCACTCCCGCGGAGCTTCACGACGCTCTTCTCAACAACTGGGAGGGCTATGAGGATCTCTACCGCTACGTGAAGAACGAGGCCCCTCACTACGGCAACGGCGACCCGGAGGCGGACGCCTGGGTGCGCTGGGCGTCGGACGTATTCGCCGAGGCGGTAAAGAAGGGCTCCGGCCCCCGCGGCAACCATTGGAGCGCGGGTCTTTGGCCCGTGACCACCAACGTGGCTTTCGGCCTCTCCACCGCCGCCACTCCCGACGGGCGCAAGACCGGCGAGCCCCTGGCCGACGGCGTCTCGCCCGTACAGCAGATGGACAAGAACGGCCCCACCGCCGTACTGCTCAGCGTAGGCAACATCGATTACCGTCAGTTTGCCAACGGCACCCTGCTCAACATGAAGTTCAGCCCCGCCTGCATGAACGGCGCCGACAGCGTCGAAAAGCTGCGCACTCTGCTCAAGACCTATTTCTTCGACTTTCTGGGCATGGAGGTACAGATCAACGTCGTCTCCGCCGAAACGATGCGCGCCGCTCAGAAAAACCCGGAGGAATACAGGGACCTGGTCGTCCGCATCGCGGGCTTCTCCGTATATTTCGTGGAAATGCACCGCACCGGGCAGAACGACCTTATCTCCCGCACGGAGCTGAGCATGTAGAAAAAACACCTTCCACAGCGTCATCATGATCATACAGGGAGACCGGTCCCCCGGGGCCGGTCTCCTTCGTTTTTCCGCCCGGTCTTGAAGAAGCGGCAGTCCGGAGTTATAATAGACGGCATAAAAGAAGGAGGCATTGACCAATATGAAAAAAACGGTTTCATTCCTGCTTGCGTTCGTCATGCTCTTTGCCCTGCTCACCGCGGGCGCATCGGCGGCGAACACCGTTCTTTCCGCGCAGAAGCTCACCTGCGAGGGCAAGAGCATCGAATGCGAAAAGTACAATATCGACGGCAGCAACTATTTCAAGCTGCGCGATATAGCCTATCTGCTCAACGGCACCGTCAGCCAGTTCTCCGTGGGCTGGGACGGCGAGGCGAGAGTCGTTTCCATCGTGACCGGCGAGGCCTACGAGCCCAACGGCAGCGAGCTGGTCCTCTCCGGGGACAAATCCTCCACCGCCGTGCCCGGCAGCCAGACCATCAAGATAAACGGCGTCACCAGAAGCGACCTTTCCGTATACAACATCGGCGGCAGCAACTTCTTCAAGCTGCGCGATCTCGGCGGCGCTCTCGGCTTCCTCGTGGATTACGACAAGGCGACCAACACCGCCGTGATAAAGAGCCTTAAGGAGGTCGTCAATCCCGACGAGTGGCTCATCACCGGCTATACCTACTGCGGTTTTGACGGCGAGGAGTACAGCACCACCGAATATATCTACAATGACAGGAAGCAGCTGACGTCCGAAAGAGAAAGATTCGCTTACGACGACGCCGCGTATTATACCGATTACACCTACGACGCCGCCGGCAACCGCACCTCGGTGACCTACGGCTACGAAGGCGACTACGCCTATTCGTACAAGACCGAGTATACCTACGACGCAAACGGCAGCGTACTGACCGAGATCGAGACCTATACCGACACCGGCGGCGCCGTCACCGTATACCCCGCCGTCAGTTACTCCTACACCGCCGACGGGAAAAAGCTCAGCAAAAGCAATTACGACGAAAACGGAAACGGCTACAAGTATGAATACACCTATAACGAAAACGGAGACGTCCTCTCCCATACGTATGAGAACGTCAGCGGCGATTACAGCTTCTTCTACAAAACCGACTATGCCTACGACGCCGCGGGCAACTGCATAAGCGAGACCGAAACCTACTCCGACGGCGACTCCTACACGACTTATTATACCTACGACGCCGCCGGCAACCGCATAGCTTCCGATTACGAAAACGAAAACTACAAAAGCCACAGTGAGTTCACCTACGACGCCAAAGGCAATCCGCTGACGGAAACGTACAATTATTCCAACACTTACAACGGCGAGACCACTGACTACACGACCGTATACACCTATGAATACGACGCCTCCGGCAACTGCGTCAGCGAGAAATACGTGTCGGATGACTTCAGCTGCGAATACGTCAAAAGCTACTTCGACAACGGCGAACTGCGCTCCAGCGTGGGCACCTTCTCGGACGGCTCTTACAGCAGCACCGTTTACAACAGCGACGGACAAATGCTCGAAGACGTCTACGAGGCGCCCGATTATTCCCAAAAGACTTATTACAGCTACGACGCGCTCGGCAATCTTCTCAGCGTTTGCAGCAACATTTCGGACATGGAGATATTCACGGTCCGTTCCTACGATTACGTCTCGGGCACATATACCGAGCGGAGCAATGAAATGACCGGTTACGGCTGGGAAGAAGAGACGGATTGGTAATCTCTCTCCCGCATTGCATTTTGATCCCGCGCTCCTCCGCGATCACGCGGAGGAGCGCGGGCCTTTTTCCCGATCGTCCGTGTCTTTTGAAATACGCCCGAAAAACACTTTGGTATTGCGCCGATTTATCCGTCGGGTTATAATTTCCGTAAAGGAGGCTTTATGCATATGAAAAAGACGATCTCATTCCTGCTTGCGTTCGCCATGCTCTTTGCCCTGCTCACCGTGGGCGCATCGGCAGCGAACACCGTTCTTTCCGCGCAGAAGCTCACCTGCGAGGGCAAGAGCATCGAATGCGAAAAGTACAATATCGACGGCAGCAACTATTTCAAGCTGCGCGATATAGCCTATCTGCTCAACGGCACCG
>JAEEGG010003396.1_pt1 | contig 39780 bp, 44 predicted proteins | sample 9134161 | NCBI WGS metagenome assembly JAEEGG01 (sample SAMN16246543, study PRJNA631951) | gut metagenome | biome: gut microbiome; feature: rumen; material: CR-attached | host: Bos | place: Iran: Karaj | collected 2018-10 | reverse complement strand
GGTAGTAAGACATGATTATGACGTATTATTATCAATAAATGTTATCAAAAGCAGAACAGAGAATCAATCACTTAGAGAATGATACTGAGATCACCTTCTGATAATCTTTTTCTTGTGATAAACGACGTTATCAAAAGCTTTGGATAACATCTGTCACTGCAGTGCCACGCGCCGCAACCAGCGTTTTACCGTCGGTATGCTACGTGACTGTCATAACGCCCGCTTCCATAACAAGGGCGTCGGCTATCACTACTACATCGAGAAAGACGGAAAGGTCTATCAGACCCGCAAAGAGGAAGAGGTTGGCATGCATGCCCGACACTACAATGCCCATTCCATCGGCATCTGCTATGAAGGAGGCCTGGACGAGAAAGGCCGAGCCGCCGACACCCGCACCCCCGAACAGCGTGCGGCCCTCATCGCCCTCCTCCGTGCCCTTAAGGAAGACTACCCCGATGCCGCCATCATGGGCCATTGCGAACTGGAAGGTGTCCACAAGGACTGCCCCTCCTTCTCCTGCCAGGAGTACCGCGACTACTTCGCCAACCTGAACCGTTAGCTATGAACTCTTAACCTGTAAACCTCAGCGAGCCTTACAACTCGCTGAGATTTTTCTTCGTGTAGTCCACATTGCAGCGCCTCACTTTGTACCTTCAAGGTCAAAGAAAACTTTCTGTCTCATTATCCAGTTCATAACTTTCATTATATTACCATTTTTCTTAGTTGACGCAATGATGCTGATATTCCTCTTCATATAGTTCTCCCATCTTTTCTTTCAGCGCCCTATAGGTGTGAAAGAATAATGTCAATCTCATGTCTAAATAGCCCTGGAGGTTAGGAATGAATGAGGCGAAAAGAATTGTGGTATTGAAGTGAACAGAAATTTCACGATTATCTTCACTCTTGGTATATGTAACTGCAATAAATCCATTACGGTTTACAATATTTATAGCATCGTACAATCTAGATGCTTCATTATAATCTTTCATAGAGACTGTTATCCAATTATATTTATAAATTTGTATGAATAAATCGTTCTTTTTGTCTATACTAATGATAAAATCTTCATCTTGATATTTTAAACAGATATCTCTATCACTATCATAATGATAGTCGCAGTCCATCTCGTATAAGGTTTCACATACCAGATCTTCAAGAGTTGGCTCAATGTACTCGTCCTCTTCGTCATCATCTGGCTGATGCATGGCTTCCATTCTTGACTTTACAAGTTTAAGAATTTGGGGCTCAAAACATTCTGGGAAGTCAAGTATGAATTCAAGATCTTCCTCGTTCATTCTTGTGACTGCATCTTCCCAAACAGCCAGTTTGTGGTTTGAAATATTCATATTATAGATTTTTTTGCTGATATGTGTGCAAAGTTACGAAAAAAATCCAATGACACTAATATATTCTCTTAAAATTATCACCAATCTGTCGCCAAAATACATGTCTGAACGCATGCCCATTCACTTTTAGGATACGACCTATCTTGAAAGTCCTGTCAGCCTTGATGTCCTCACGGTAAGCCAAGATATAGCCGCCGCCGTAATAACTTGAATACTCGATGTCGGATATCCTGCATGTAAATATCTTTCCGCTACGGGTGCAATACTCAATAACGATAGAGTCCTTTAACTGCACTGCCCTGTCAATCACCTCCTCGATAGCCATCTATTGCTGCCAGTTTAAATGGGTCATATTCTTCTGACGAGAACAGCATATTGTTATTCTCTCCATTGACCTTAGAGCCGATAATCTCTCCACCTTCCGTTGGGGGGTGGTTAGCCATTGCGGGGTCATCACAATTCTCAAAGCGCGTAAACTCACCCACAAAATTCATCATGACAATTCCTGTAGCACCCTTTCTATGCTTGGAGATAATAACCTCAGCTTTCCCCGTATAGTCAATTAAACCATCACCACTCATTTTAATACCATAATACTCTGGACGGTGCAGGAAGATGACCATATCAGCATCCTGTTCGATAGCTCCAGATTCTCGGAGGTCTGACAACTGAGGTCGTTTCCCTTCTGCACCATTACGTGATTCTACGCCACGATTCAACTGACTTAATGCCAACACGGGTATGTTCAGTTCCTTTGCCATGCCTTTCAGAGAACGGGAAATCAATGACACTTCTTCTTGGCGGCTGTTATAGTTCATACCACTTGCAGTCATCAGTTGCAGATAGTCTATCATGATTAGTTTCACCCCATGCTCCTTCACCAAACGACGAGCCTTTGTTCTCAGTTCCATGACAGAGAGTCCTTCAGTCTCATCAATATACAAAGGTGCTTCTTTTAATTTCTCTATGTTCTTGTCCAACCTTAACCAATCAGATCTGTCCAACTGTCCACTCAGCAGTTTTTTACTATCTACCTTACAAGCGTTGGCCATCAGTCGGTTCGCCAACTGTACATCCGACATTTCCAATGAGAAGAATGCCATCGGAATATTTTGATCTGCCGCTATGTTCTTGGCCAATGACAGCGCAAAAGCCGTTTTCCCCATAGCTGGCCTACCGGCAATAATGACGAGGTCGGAGTTCTGCCATCCGCAAGTCATGTCGTCGAGTTGGAAATAGCCTGTCGATATTCCCGTGATTCCTCCTTTGTTGGAATGGGCTATCTTAACCTGTTCCATAGCCTTATCCACTATCGGAGATAACACAGAATAATCCTTCTTCATGTTGTTTTGCGACAGTTCGAAGAGAATGCTCTCAGCCTCCTGTACCACATCCTTGATGTCATAGGTCTCGTCGAATGCTTTATTCCCTATTGTACCCACATAGTGAATCATCTGTCTGGCCAGATACTTCTCTGCCACGATATTAGCATGATACACGATATTGGCAGATGTGGCCACCCTTGAACTGAGGTCTGCCACATATCCTGGGCCGCCTACCTCTTCCAACTTCCCCATCTTTCCCAGTTTGTCCGTCACGGTCAGCACATCTACTGGGCTTTCATCTGCACTGAGCTTTACGATGGCTTCATATATCATCTGGTTCCTGGGTTCATAGAAACTCTCGGCACGCAACATATTGCACACCTCCATATAGGCATCCCTGTCAATCATCAATGCCCCCAGCACAGCCTTCTCAATCTCAGGAGCCTGAGGCTGCACGTGTGCAAGCTCTAATGGCAAATCCCCGTTTTTGCCACCACGATGATATGTTCTTCTCTGTTCTGGCATAGGTCATTGTTCCTCCTTATTCAACTTCTTTCTCTTTCCTTCTGCCCAATTTTGGTTTGCCTTTGTTGTTGCAGATAGCGTATCGATAATCTTCATTTTATCATCCATGTCTAACGAGTCATAACGCTCTTTCATTTCAAGGACAATAAACTTACCATAACCATTTTCGTCATGCAGGTTCTCAATCAGTTCGTCCACGTTCATGCCTTTAATCTTCTTGTCCCGTTCCTCAATCCTATCTTTGAACAGAAGATTGAAGATAGCCTCTTTGAGCGTCTTCTCATGCTCTATCCATTTACTGCGAAAGAGTGAAACCTGCTGCTCTCTAGTCAATCCAGGCAACATATCTACACACTTCCTCAATTCTTCATCGTTCCACCCAGAATAGTGGAATTTTTTCACTTGCTGAATAATATACTCAAAATCGCTCATAGCTTAACCTTTTAATATGTTCTTAACTTTCTCCCAGAATCCCTTGGGTTCTTCGGGCTCTTCTGTGGTTACAACTGATTGCGCATCCTCTTGCTGCTGGCTAACCGCTTCTTCATCCTGCTTATCATCATTGCTGTTATCTACAATTTGGGAAGAAGAACTATCATCGTTTACATCCCATGTAATATCTGGCTTTTTTTCAGGCTCATCCTCATCTTGATTGTTTGATTCGAAATAGTCGTAGCATTCTTCCTTCATAAAGTTTCTCCCTTCTCGATGTAGTCTGGCATAAAATTCTCTTTTACTGCGACTCTCAGTACGGAACATTTCCGAAGCGCCCAAATCTGAATAATCATAGTGCATTCTGCTACGAATACCCATGTCATCTGCTACGGCATCAACATCTTGATTGGTACCGATATAGGCAAACACCCAGCCTTTGGCTTTTAGTTCTGCTACAAGATTCTTGATGTCGTGTCCACTAAATTCCCGTGAAGCGTTCTCATAGCCGTCAGTAATGATGGTAACCAGTACAACATCCTCGTCAAAGACGTGGTTCTTAAGCTCATTCAGTGATCGTCCCATTGCGTCAAACAGTGGAGTGCAATCATCTGGCTTATAGTCCGTCCACTTCAGCTTCTTGTCGCTTTCAACCTTCTGACGATTCATCACGCTCTTGATCCTGGCACTATTAAACGTCACAAACGAAATGAAATGCTGCTGCTCTTGGTGTTCCTTTTGGGCATTTCTGATGGTCTGGAAAGTCTCGTTGAGTCCACTGACAGCCTGTTTTGCAATGGTAGCCATCGACCCGCTCTCATCGAGAATGATGAGATTGAAAACTCTCTGCTTCGAATCGTCCTTTTTACCAGTTTCACTTCTCTTTAGAATCTCCACAAACGACTTAGGCAGACTAACATTGTCCATCTTCATGGCCTCTTTGAAGAAAGGTGCCACGAACTCCTCGTCAAAGCCTGCGTTTCCACATCCGACTCTTATGACCAAGAAGAACAGCTCGGGATGTGCCTTGGCGTATGTTAGGAACTTGTCTATATGCCGCTTCATATATGCAGAGATATTCTCAACAGCCTCTCCTCTGATATCTACAGGGATGGCATAGCACTGTCCTTGTGGCCCCTCTGCCTGTCCCCAAACAGCACCGAAACGCTGCATGGCCACTAATGAAGCCCCTCCGGAATGATATCCAATGAGGTTACTTCCAAATACAAACACTTGCCCTTCTTTCAGGCTCTCTACAAACTCTGGCGTATACACCATTTTACCATTCTGTTTCATAACCAAATACTGTTTTGTTTGCAAAATTAAAACTAATTCTTTTCTTTATCTCATCATTTTCATTCACAAGCCTTGTGGACTTGGCAATTTGCATTTCCAGACCACATTGGCTCGTACCAGATCAATCTTCTTAACCTCACCTCTTTTTCCTGAAATGGAATAGTACCTTGCTACACTCCTTGGTAGCAATCCAGAAAAAGCTTTCCTGATTCTGGCACATTTCTCATTGATTGAGTTCAGTGTTGGGTTCGTTACATCTTCTATACTTTGTAGCACCCTGTCGGTAAGACCTGCTGGACGTAGCAGCAGATATAGTTGTGTCAGTTCTTTCCTGTAGTCAGAAAGGCATTTCAGCACAATCCCTTCTGGATGTGACAGGAACAGCAGATACACAGCTTTTACCAAAGGTTCCATCTTTACCTCAGTATCAACTCCATCAGCTAACACAACCTTGTATTCTTCAGTAACAACCAACTGAGGGAATAATTCTTCTTCATTCATTGCTGCCACGATTTCTGCTTCATCTACGCCATAAGCTTTCAGCTTGCGTACTTTCTCCTTTACTTCGTCCAAAAGAATTGAGCAATGAAACTGCTCCAATTCTTTTGAGATTAGCAACTTTCCTTGTTTGTCCATAATGCTAAATATTAGAATCCCAAAGCATCCATCATCGCATCGTAAATTCGAGGGTCACTGGGCATATCTCCATACATTCCGTCTGTAAGGGCATCCCAGGAGTCTTCTTCCGTCCACTCATAGCCACCATCATTGTAGCTTTCACACTCGTAATCATCGTACTCATCATAAGAGTCATCATAAAAATCTCTTGCCATACGCTTATTATGTTTAGTTGTAAACTAATCTCAGTATTACTCTATTCTTCTTCTGATGCTTCAGTTATTATTTCAGCATAGAAGGGTAATTGCTCACGGAATTTCTCTACGTATTCCTTAGGGACAACAATTGAGGAAAGTTTGTCACAGGACTCGAATATTCCAGAACCGATTTTGTCAACTGGTCCAGAAAAGATCACCTTTTCTAAAGTAAGACATCCTCTAAAGGCATGGCTCCCAATATGCCTGACAGAAGCAGGTATTGTTAGTTCTTTAAATGCATTACTGCATCCATCGAAAGCTTCTGTTTCAATATACCTAACTGTAGAAGGGAGGTTAAAGCCTTTCATTTTCCAGCAGCTGTTAAACGCTCTTTGACCGATATACTCCAGCGTTTGAGAAACGATAATATCATTAATTGCAGTATTACCGCTAAAAGCTTCACTTCCGATAGCTATAGCAGAATTAGGAATTAGGAGCTTAGTTATATTCTTCTCGTGTGTATATTTGTTGGTGCACAATACACCATTATACACATAGTAATGCCAATTGAATGCATAACTTGCAATAGCGATAGCCCCAGACTTGATAATATATTCATTTGATGAGATAGGAGCTAAGAATACCTTTCTTCCATCTTTTGAGTATAGGACACCGCAGTCATCTGTCTCGAATTCCCCCTGCATCTTAGCGCAGAGTTTTTCATAATCCTGGGTGGTTAATTCTGTAAATGCGGAGCCGAGCCTGGTTGCAAAAGCTTTTAAATCCTCTACTGATGAAATCTTAACCAGCTCACCATTCAACTCAATGAAACCACAAATAACGTTCTCCATATTTCGTACCTATTTTAACTAACAGAGCACCATGTTCTGTTTTCTGTTGCAAAGGTACGGTAGTAGTACGAACACTATGTTCGCTCAATTGTACAATCTTGTTATAACGCAACCAAAATAAAAAGGAGCTATTGTTATAGCCCCTTCTCAAAGAATTCTTTTGCAATCTTTTCTCCACGTTTTTGTGGATCCCAACCATCGAAGAATACGGCATCTTCTCCATTAACCTCTTTGACTATTCCAAGAAGGTTGATGGCAGATATCGTTCTTGGCATAGTGTTCTTCCATGTCCTTGGCTGACTTTTGTTGAACAATGGTGAGGAGAATTTGTAGAAAAACATTTTGGCACCCTCTATTGTCAGAACTTTGACCGGTATATCCTCATAATCACCTTGATTTTTATTATTCCAATATAATCTAATAACCTTAATGAATTCTTCATCGTAAATTTTGAGCTTAAGACCTTTAGACCAAATGTCATCTTTAGAATAATATACTTTCAAGGAACCTTCTACGCATAACCGATGATATTTGTCTTCCTTTATTTCAAAAGGAACAAAAAACCATTTACCCACATGAGCATGCCCTTCTACATTATCATAGGGCTTTCCTGTTATATTCTCTTCCCATAGTCTGAATTCATAGTCACGGTTTCTGGCCGTTAACACCTCTGTAATTGTTCTCATCTTTCCTGTAATGGGAAGGGAGCTGGCTTTTTCTAATTCATTAGTGTTCCTGCTTTTATACGCGTGGTCAAGATTTATGAGCTTTGCACGTTTAAGTTCTCGATTTTCGTCATTCTTTGCAATGACATCCCTAAAGATGTTTCTACGTAGTTCTGAAAAATCACCTTCTTTAATTTCCGTCCATTTAAGATGTTCGTATGGCAGAGAAAGTGGAGCACCTTCATTGAATAGACTTTCAAATTCTTTACAATAACTATTAACAATGTCGTCTTCATCAGTTACTATAACATTCTCATTGTTTTTATTCGCATGATATGTCCAATTGTATGAACCAGAAATTACGACATTGTCAATTATACAGAATTTGTTGTGCATCGTACCAAAGTTGCTGACAGCAAATCTAATATCTGCACCATTATTCGCTAATAGTCCAAATTCAAGACCGAACTCATTCCGATTTAAGATGTCATCCAATAGAATAAGCTTTATTTCTACTTTCCTTTGAGTTGCAATAAGCAAGCTCTCAAATAAAGTTTGGTTAGTAAACCATGCAACTGCGATATAAATTCTTCTTTGCGATGAGTTGACAGAAGAATTTATTTCGCTTTCAATGTTACTGAAATGGGTTCGAATCATAGCTATGGATATTGTTAAAATTTAAAAAGGTAAATCTCCTCCATTATTTGATGATGGTTCACCTTTTGGGGGAAAGGTCGAATCACTTGGTTCCATAGTTTTTTCCGTGGACTGAGCAATTTGTTGGTTTTTGATAACATTATAAGCTCTTATATCATTGTACCAACGCCCATTATATTCTCTGGCATCAATATCGAATTGAACGGTGATATCTTCTCCAGCCTGAATGTTGAACTGTTTGATTCTATCTTCCCCAAACACCGCAAACATGCAACGTTTAGGATATTGGCCTGGAATTTCAACTACATATTCTTGAACCATCCATGCATTACCGGACTTTGATGAAGAGCCACTTCTTGCTACTAATACAGCTATTACTTTTCCTGTTAACTCCATATTATTATAAATTTAAATCTTTGATCTTATTTGCATATAAAGTCACTTTTATTGGCGTGCCTTCTTTCACATTTCTCAATTTACTAAATAGCTTTCCTGCTACTTGTTCACTTTTGTTGCCATAAGTTACATAACACATACTTGGTAACATCGTTTTAACAACACCTTCAACTATAATTTCCTTTACTGGATTTGCCAATGCATATTCAATAGTATTAACTACTTTTATAAGTGCTGCCCTTACGCTATTAAAAGTCGCATTTTGTAAGAATTGATATAGCTTGTCGTTTTCATCTCTTTTCTCCTGTATTACCTGACAGCGATGCTCGCCCTCATTTCTGACTTTTCTCAAATTATTTAAGGTAAGTTTTAGCGACATGTTGTCAGGAAACAATGTATTGCACATTGCATTTATTTTATAGTATATAGATATATCGGCAACAGTTTTTTCTATGAGTTCACCCTTTTTCCTTTTAAAACGAAATTTTTCTTCCTCACGTTCAGTAGCAGATTCGATTTCGTCCAAAAGACCATCAATATTGGGGTATGAGACATAATAATAATAGTTGATGATGTTTTCTAGTTGATAAAATGCATTCACACAAAAAATATAGAAACGATCAGATTCTTTTTCTTGTAAATTTAGTGCAGCATTTTCCATCCGCAAATTATCAATAATTAATTGATCTCGAAGTCTGGACTCTCTGACGAAACTATATTTTAAACTTTCTGTTGCCCTTATCTCCAATGCAGATCTAATAGCGGATACATCATTGGAAACAGAAGTTAGTATAGGCAAATCTAAGGAAGGTTCTTTCATGCCGAACAAATTCTGCATTTCCTTTGCGAACTCAGAATTTTGCTTTGCTAATAACTTTATTTTTTCTACTGTTGCATTTATCTTCTCATCCATATAGTCAACTATTTAGAAGTAAATCCAATTCTTTATTTAACTCGTCAACATCAACCTTGGGGGGAGATGGTACAGTAACTTTGTCTGACTTATGTATTAGCCAGAAAGCCTTGCTGTTTTTATCTCTACATGAAGATATAGCCAATTTCTCTTTCGCTTTTTCCTCTTCTGTAGACAAGGATTTGTTAACTGTGGCTAATTGCTTTATACCGTCAAGAATGAAATAAGCATAGCGTTTTCCATTCTCACTTTTTTCGATGACAATAGAAGTCGTATTTTTCTTCTCAAAATCCAACAAATTTGTTGTCTCAACATATGTAACTCCAACCTTGTTAGTTTTCTGCTTAATGACATCTTTATTTGCAAGTTTGCAGAACTTCTCATGCAACTTTGAGTAAACGGGATCGTCATCCCCCTTAACCATTTTCAGATACATGAGTTTTCCATCTATCACATTGATAAGGTCAGGGTTCCCTTTTTTTACATGTCCTTTTTCCTCTTTATATCTAGGGAAGAACCTTCCATATGTGACGTTATACCCATACCTGTCCCACATATATAATATATTACGAATCTCGCGAACATATTTTTGTGAGACATTTAACTTATCACAAACGATAATGCCTGTTACTTCTTGCTTTGAGCCTCTCTTCTGAAGACGAGTCTTGGCATCATTAACTGTAAAACCCTGATCTTTGATGATACGAAGTAGCTCTTTTCGGAATTCACTATTCTTTTGAAATACATTGTGCATAGAAGAAAATGTAATATCGTCAGCATAGCGAGTATATCTTAAGCCAAATCTTTTGGCCAGACCACCAAGGCGTCGGTCTAATTTGTCACAAATCATATTGGTAATGATTGGTGAAGTTGGCGCTCCTTGTGGGAGAACATACACATTTTTAATTAATCCATCTTTGTCCTGGCGACTTTCTTTCATAGCACATAGACCTGCTACCAAATTGGCTATGTGTATAGGAAAGTTAAATGGTGCAAGTTGCAGTCTCTTCCAAACTCTAGCTTGCTCAATACTCGGGAAGAAATCCTTCAGGTCAATATTAAAAACATAGTTCTTGCCCTTGTGCACAGCCGCATTTGTCACAACAGACCTGCCATCAGTAAATCCCATAGCATATTCCGAGGGTACATACATAGAGCGCAACAAATAGTTTACTGCAGAAAGCATCATCATGAAGCTTTGTGTCCTGGGGGCTGTAATCTGTCGGAAGCCACCAGATTTCTTCTTTATCTTAAATTGGCGATACCTGTGGAATGTGTGATTGGGGTTGCAATAGAAATTAAGTTGCTTTTCCGTGAATGGATGATACATAGACGAATCGAAGCCCATTTCTTCTATCTCAGCCTTTTTTATCTGGTTGAGAAGATTCAAGAGGTCTTCTTTTGTTTTCATCTGCGATGCCAGCAGTGCTATTTGATTCTTATCCATGTCACTTAATTCTGTAAAAGGAAGCGGTCTCTGAGGTCTTTCACTGAAATGTCTTTTCTTTGTATAAGAAATCATGTGTCATCAACTACGTTGAATATATGACCATAAATATAAAATATAATAGATCATAGATCTCCAAGAACAATAACAGTGTACATCGTACGAAATAGTGCAACGTTAACACCGTAACATTGTTTTTCTCCTATCCTCCGAAGAGCCAAGAGACATCTTGCGAATCTACTTCCGAAAAAGCAGGGCTTGCGCGACGCAAGACGAAAATCAAAATACCATTTCAGTTTCCAGACTTATCAAAGACCGCTTGTTTTAAATACGATGCAAAGATACGAATTTAATCCGAAATCTATGTTCGTAGAATGACTATTTGTTTTTCACTAACCTAATGGGTAATTTATATCCCATAAAGGCTTCGCCAATACATTTATTTAATTTTCTGCAACGTAACCCCTTTTCATCGCGATTACTAAGAATTACAGCATTCCTTCCTGTTCCGTCTAGATTGACAGTTTTAACCCAAAAGGCAGAATCGCTCATGTCATGGATAATTTTTTCACTTGTAATGAAACCTTTCACCTGAAAATTTATGAGATTACCATTAGGGCCAACACAAATAATCTTTTTAACTTGGCGCATAGAACCGGATGATATTTCACACTCCCAATCACACAATTCAAGTAGTTCCTCACATTGTTCATTAGTCGGAATCGACATCGTTTCAGCATTTTCATAGGTTTGATAAATGGTTTTCCCATCTATCTTTTCATAGTCTGCAGACCACAATGTTCCACTTGGAAGTCCAAGATCGATAAACTCTGTTTTACCATCACGTAAATCAACTGGTATTTCGTCTTCTCTGTCTTTATATCCCATGCGGTAACCATCAGAAAATGCCTGAGCAACTATTTGAGACATCATTTCATTCGTCTTTTCAACTGCATAATTTGCAGCAATCTCCTTTATTTCTTTCATAATACGTTATGTATATTTGAAACATTAAAACTAAGTAGAATATATTATTTTGACTTGATCAAACGAAGTGGTATCTTTATTTGGGGCCCTTCTTTATCAATACATTCATGACCCTCATGATTGTATAACCACATACGAACTGTTGTATTGGGAACTGATTCATCTTTTATCCAAAAGAAAGCCATGTCAGTGAGGAACTTTTTGGCAAATTCCACTTCCCCCGTCTTGTCGAATAAAAGGACGTTCCCGTTTGGGCCGACACATTTTATATTTATAAGCGAATTATGTTCTTCATCTATTTGGAAATCCCATCTTGCAAATTTCTTTAACTCTTCCCATTGTTCTTTTGTTGGAATATCATGAGTTATAGCCGTTTCATATGGCAAATAAAGAATGTTGCCATTTTCTTTTTCGTAATCAGCAGACCACAAGGTACCACTTGGCAATCCAAGATCAATGTATTCGGTATTACTGACACGAAGATTGACAGACACATGATCCTGACAATCCTTATACCCGTCGCGATACCCATCTGCATATACTTTTGCAAATGCTTCCTTCAGAACGTTGATAACATTCTCTTCTGCGTAGATACCAGCTTTTTCGTTCAGTTCTATCATAATTACTGTTTTTTATTTTCTGATGCAAATTTACGAAATAATAACGAAATGTATGTTCGCTGAGATAACTTTTTATACTTCTTTATCTAATATCATGCTCAGATACTCTATTCCTCCCTTGTTTGCACACATGAACTTGTGAATGAGCATCATAGTTTCAGAAATCTGTGAGACACGTGAATCGTTGAAATCCAAATCTAACGACTTCACCTTACTAATGTATTTGGTGCAAAGAACGAGAGTATGCTTTACTACTATCTGGTCGGAAGTACCTGCGAGTTCGAATCCTCTCAATAAATCCCTAATTTTCTTACCAGCGAATATTACAATTAAGAAGTCGCCTTTCCATTGAGTTGATTTCTTTTCTTCAAGATTACCCTTGATTACAATTTCGTTCTTGTCAAGCATAGCACTCAATTCTTCCAAATAGGCAATCGATGGTGTTGTATAAGCCTCTACAGATGATTCCTTATATGCCTCGACTAATTTAGAGAACAATCCGTCCCAATCATATAAAGGAACGTCGAAGGTCTTGACGCTACAATGATTTAGAATGTACAATTTAGATGGACCAAAATCGAGGACATATTGATTTCCCCTTTTGAATGTGGCTCGAAGATATGATGCACTGCTATATCCAAAGTTGGACTGGATCTCAATCTCTACCTCATGCTCGGGAATTGTAAGCCTATCATTGACAAATCCAACACGTCCTTGAGGACGGTACAGCAATTCTTCAGAATCCTCGTTTTCCGTGAACCTCTTCATATAGAGACCTTTATCCTGTGAATAACACAGGCATAGCGGATAAACAGGTTTGTTTTCTTCCCAATACTGGGTATTCTTTCTATTTGCCATATCGCATTTATTTCTTAATCACGGTGCAAAGATACTTCTCTGTTGCGAACACTATGTTCGTAGAATGGGATTATTCATTTCATCATTGACATATTCTCCTTCTAAAATCTCTACTTGTGGAAGACTCCGTGCTACTCTCAATATGGTTTGCGAAAACGCATTGCTAGTATTTGAGAGCTTAATGTATAAAGTGTCAATTGCTCGTGTCATAGCCATGAAACACCAAAGTGCTGCATATTGTGCCATATATTTGTCTCTTCCTTCTTCAAACAATCCGCCTGCATAAGTTTCTGCATATTCTTCTGCATCCCTTGATAATATCTTCTCATAATAGAAATCGTTTAAATCCATACACATAACGTTCCATGCTTCAAGTCCGCGGCACGATTCATACAACAAGCATCTTGTATTGTCTTGGCCCACATTTTTCAATGCATCTCGTTTGTCATTTACAGTACCATCTATAGGCTTGAATTCATCTGGCAAACTCATGCTTAATCTGCGTTGAGCCGGAGCCTGATTAATTAAAATTGTGCTATTAGAATCAATGGTAACGTCTATTTCTTCTGTTTCCTGTCTATTGACATAGCCAACCGGAGGTAATAAGAACATCATATTCTCAAAATTACTACATCCCATATCTCTGCCGTTTAAATGTAATGACATAATCACGTCCAAAGGTAGTGCATTATTTTTAAAGTTGCGGCAATCAAGAATTACTCTTCCTGAATTTTTTGTTTCATCGGGCACTGTTAATCGTGTTTCTATATCAAAAGACTCGGCGAATTCGTTCAAGAATAGTATAATGTTCTCTTTCTGCCTATAGCTGACACTTCTTAATGTTATCTTTTCTGCATCCAATTGCTTGCCAAATAGCTGCGACCAATCATTTTCTTGTGCGGTTCTTATTAACTGGTCTCGCCCACCTGTTGCAATGACGGTATTGTCGGAACCATTTAGTTCAAGTAACAAGGCCTTCTCGTTTACCTGACAATCTTGTGCCTCGTCCACTAATATATATTTCGACCAATTAACCTTTCTTCGAATCTTTTTCAAACTGGCTAAGAAAGTCTCTTTCTGTTCATCCATCGTTTTCTTGCTAAATTCATCAGCCATTTCGTTTGCAACGTTCTCTAAGTTTTGCATAAAAGTAGGAATCAGAGAATCGAACAATCCATATTCGTCTCGTAGTTGCTGTTCAGAGTCATCCAAGAACTGGTTGTATATTTCCTGATATTTCTTTCTGAATTCTTCATTATTCATCTCCGCTGCCGAATATGCCATCTTCATCTTGTATTTATTGATGAATTCCTCTAAATTGTGAAACACAAGATAAAGCTCTTCCAAAATCACATTATAGCCATTCAAGAATTCTTGCCTATGATAATTCTCCATGAATGTTTTACGCTTATAATCGATGTAGTCAAGTGCGTATGTGAAGAGTTCAGAAAGCAACAAATCGTCTTTTCTCTCTAGTAGATATTTTTGATACTCCTTGCATTCTGCTCTGTCTTCTTGTTTTATCCGGCTATCCTTTTTGAATATCTCTAAATCAAGTTGGTTGATAAGCGTATTAACATTTGATGATTTCGTTTCTTCTGACAAAGTTTGCATGAGAAAGTTGAACCTCATTGTTCTTACCATACACAGATTGAAAAGAGCATCGATTTTCTTTCTGTCCATGTGCAGATAGCGGACAGGTGAAAGTTTGTATATGTCATAAAAGAATTTATGAAGTGAACTGATGGATGCTTTTGTTGGCGTAAACTCACCAATGTTTTTCATTATCATCCTCAAATCCATCACTAACATATTATTAAAGGTAAGAAGTCGACAATTATGTTTGGGTGCATCAACACCCTTTCTTACTTGGTCATACATTATTCGTAAGAGCGCAAGTGTTTTGCCAGTTCCTGCCTTTCCTCTAATGACACAAAGTTTCTTTCCTAATGCTTGATTAGTCTGCTCCATTAAGCGGCCTGTCTTTTTCTTAGTGATATAGTCTATTTTCTTCTTGGTTAATATTCCCTGTTGAGTATGTTCTTCGGCAATGTCTATAAAGTGGGAAATAAAAACAGACCAATCGTTGGGTGTTTCTTTGTCCTGGTAAACTATGCAGTTTGCAGCTACGCCATCTTTGTTTTGTGTAAGTACAATAGCATCAAATATGATTTTCCCAATGTTTATCTCCTTGTTAATGTACAGATGATTGTTCTGGAATTGTTTGGGGCAGTTTGGGGCATTAACAAGATACACCATAGCTATGTCAAAATGCTTCACGTTAGGGATGTTGTCATAGACATAACTTCGTAGAGCTTGCCTATCAGACTCTATTTCTGCTCTATATTCCCAAGAACCATCAGACGTATAAAAGCAATCGTTATCAGCGTCGATTACTTCAGGCTCCTCAAATCTTCTGACTGCAATTGCCAAAGTGTTGAGATAGATTTTGTTTAAGACTCTATAATAATTGCCCTTCTCGTATGGAATGTCAATAAACAAAATAAAGTCATATTCACCAAGCTGATTCGTAGGTGAAACAAAATTGTAAAGCATATGGGCATTGACCCTCTTTGTATATCTAAAATTTTCATTCAAAAGTTTCTCAAGCTTCTGATTGAATTCCCTTCTCTCGTTGGGACAATTGATAGGCGAAAAATTAACCATATACTACATCACTTTAGAATACGCCTCACTCATTTGTTATATCCATCAGTCTTGATATTGTTGTAAGTGTGCAATTAAACGGTTCTTTATCTCTTGTCTAATAGATTCTGGCGAAAGAACAACGAGATTTCCACCAAAAGAGCAGAGTTCGCGGATAAGTTCAAAATTGGGTATACAATTTATGTAAAAGAACAACCCTCCTTCTAAATGTTGGTATTGCTCATGAAGTTCAACATTCTTTGCACCATTAATTGGAGTATAGCTTTCGTGGATAGGCTTTGTGTTTACATATCCTTTGGACGAATCGTTTACCCAGCAAAGGATGTGTTCTACCTGTCGGTCTTCGTATAATGTCACACCAACGATGTCATCAAATCGCTCGTATATATCCTCTGGACAATCTATATACTTCTTTTCAGGTAGTGGTTCAACCTTATCTATTCTGTCAAGAGCAAAGTTAAGCATCTTTTTGTCAGAGTCAGCAACACCAAGCAAGAACCATCTGTCATTGTATTGTTTCAACAGATAGGGGTGGAAATCAATGCTACGTACGGTCTCATCAGAAAAGGTATGATATGAGAGCCTTATAACAACTTCATTCGATATGTTATCAAACAGGGTGCCTAACAAATTCGAATTCTGTAAGTAGGGACTATTGCTGAAACTGATAATAGGCCTGCGTTCTTCTAACCCTAACCCAATCTTGAAATCATCAAGCCATTGGAAATTATTGACTCCCCCAAACTGTCCCAAAGTGCTCAATACTTCACGTAAAAGGCTACGCTCTTCACGACTCATTTCCTGTTGGAAAATAGAAAAAGAACGAGTTTCGTATGAGATACATCGTTTCCCATTCTTGTTAAATCTAACGATGGGTGCAGAGAATGGTGCATATTCGAGCGTATTCAAATCTTTCTCAATACAACGCTGAGTGACCTCTGGAAAACCGTCTTCATACAACATGTCATTCACTTTTTCTGTCAGGTCGTGAATGTCATAATAATGATGATGGTCAGACAAGAATCTGTCCAAATACTTGTATCTTATCAGTGCATTCTTGTTTGTAGGCATATTCGATAATTTTTTCTGCAAAGGTAGCATTACGCTGCGAACTCAATGTTCGCTTGTTTGCAGATTTTAGTTATTCATGGTGCAAAGATACAATTTTTTTTTGAAAGAAAAAGAATTTTGCACAAAAATGTTGTTTTCACAAGCCTTGTTATTGTATTTTGCTTGGAAGTAAACAGATTATTCCCGATATTTGCAGTCAAAAAGGAGAGACAATGATGAAAAAGAAGATGTTGACAATGGTACTGCTGTGCATGATGACGGCAAGTGCAAAAGCTCAGGTTTATGCTTATGACAGCTATATGCCGATGCCTGTCAGGGATTTGTACGACCCACAAGTGATGAGTATGGCTTTAGCCCATGCTGAGATGGCGGCAAGAGTTGAGGCTAAGAGGCAGGAGATGTTTGAAATCTATGCCAATAAAGCGATTGAGGCATATAATAATGATCAGTGGAGGGATGCTGTTTATTATGCCAACAGTGCATTTGAGACGACATATTATAATGCAGATCTCTACTTCGTTCGTGGAAATGCCTATGAGCATCTGGGGGATTTCCGGCAAGCGAAGAAGGATTACAAGAAAGCAAAGAAATATGGTAACTCTGATGCGGCTTATGCATTGGAAGCATTGAAAGCAAGAATGAAAAGGAAATAAAAACGGAACAATTATGAAGAGATTTTCAACGATGATGATGGCCATCGTATTTGCCATCGCAGCAAACGCCCAGTATAATGTGGGCTCGTCGACAACATCTACTGACTATTTCGGCAATCAGACTACGACGCATCGTAACCAGTATGGGGAGACAACGGGTACGTCCACGTCTTCTACAGATTACTTTGGAAACAAGACTACGACTCATCGGGATCGTTATGGTAATACCATAGGAACCTCGACGACTTCTACGGACTATTTCGGTAATACCATGACCACGCATCGTGACCGCTATGGTAATACGACTGGACAGGCGAAATCGAATACGGATTACTTTGGGAATACCAATACCACCTATTCTGACCGGTACGGAAACTCCACTGGTACTTCATCGACCTCAACGGATTACTTTGGCAACACCACAACGACTTATCGAAACAGGTATGGGCAAACGCAAGGGTCATCCACTTCGTCTACTGACTACTTCGGCAATCGTAATACGCAGCAACGAAGTAACAACAGTAATACCACCATTTGGTCGTGGTAAATAATAAGAGGATGTGCCTAATGACACACCCTCTTGTTTGTTGTGACTGTCGGTCACGTTTTATTTCTCTTCCTTGCGGTCGTCGATGTTGTCGCCCTCGGTGGGAGCCATGTCTTCTTCGAAGTCGGTGATGCCGGCCTGGACAAGGATGTCGTACCACTGGATGAGTTTCTTGATGTGGCTGTTCTGCACACGGTCCTGATCCCAGTCGGGCAGCACCTTGGTGAAGTAGTCGTGCAACTCCTTGGGGCTGGCCTTCACGACGTCGCGCGGATTGACGTCGTACAGTTCGACACACAACTGGGCGAGGTGCAGACCCTGCTCAAAGCGTCGGAGAAATTGAGGATTTTGCGTTATGCAGAGATATAAATTTTGAGAATTTTGTGTTTTTCTGCCGAAAAAATTTTGAGGAAAAGAAATAAATCTCTATATTTGCAGCGTCAAATCAAGATAGTAATGGAACCTAAAAGACTATTTAAGCGTAAAATATACGACCGCCTGCTCAAATAAACAAGGGCGCAGGGGGAGTTGATCCTCTTGCGCCCTTTGTTTGTTGTGACTGTCGGTCACGTTTTATTTCTCTTCCTTGCGGTCGTCGATGTTGTCGCCCTCGGTGGGAGCCATGTCCTCTTCGAAGTCGGTGATGCCGGCCTGGACGAGGATGTCGTACCACTGGATGAGTTTCTTGATGTGGCTGTTCTGCACACGGTCCTGATCCCAGTCGGGCAGCACTTTGGTGAAGTAGTCGTGCAACTCCTTGGGGCTGGCCTTGCGGAAGTCGACGCTGGACTTCTTGCCCTTCTCAAGGTCGCGCATAGAGGCGAGAACCTTCATGAGGGGAACGTCGTCGGTCTCGGTGAACATGGCGATATCGGCCAGTGAGGTGATGCGGTCGGTGCCAAAGGCGGGGATGCGCTTGTGGGTGTCGTCCAAAGCCTCGACGATGAGGCTGTTCTTGGCACGTGATACTAATTTGTAGAGTCCCGGTTTGCCCGAGATTGCTAAAATGGTCTGTTTCATAATGCTTTTATTTTTTCTAATAATGATTCTATTTGTTCATCGATGTCTGTCACGCCGTCGTTGACGATGATGTAGTCGGCACGAGCCATGACGTCGGCCTGTGACCACTGGCGCGCCATCCATTGCAGGGCTTTTTCGCGAGTGATGCCGTCGCGCTCGATGATGCGCTGGATGCGGACTTCCTGAGGAGCTGTGACGGCTACGGTCTTGTTGACAAGGGTGTCGGCACCTGACTCAAAGAGTATGGCACTTTCCATCCACTGCATGCCGCTCTGCTCGAAGTCGCGGAAAACGGCAGGGTGTACGATGGCGTTCATGGCTTGCTGATTGGACTCGCTGGCTAACAGGAAACGACTCATGGCTGCCTTGTCGAGTGAGCCGACGAGACGGACGATCTGTTGCTGGAGGTCGGGGGAGGTGCGAATGAGCCGTTTGGCTGCTGCGTCGCAGTCGTAGACCTCGATGCCGTGCTTGGCGAGACGCTTGCAAACATAGCTCTTCCCGCTGCCAATGCCGCCTGTAATGCCTATCTTCATGGGTCAGTCGTCTTCTATGAGATAGTCAACTTGCTTGGTCTCTAACGTGGCACGACTGACGCCGTGAGGGGCGCTTTGCAGGTAGAGATTGCACTTGTCGGAGGGATTCTGGTAGATTTCACGATAGTCTGCCACGACGATAAAGTCTTCAGGACGGAACAGGCGTATGCGGCTGGCACCAGCTACGAAGCGTACCTTCACCTTGGCAGGGAATGTGCGTAACACCTTGCCGACGGGCATGTTCAGACATTGCACGGGAACGCCGTCGATGCTCTCCTCTGTCAACACATCGGTATAGAACTCTATCTGTACGCGCTCTGGCACGACCTTGACGTCGTTGGCATGACTCAGTCGGGAACCAACGGTCAGCGTGTCGCGGAAACCGACATAGTTCAGCGGTTCGGTATAGACGAAACGGATGCTGTCTAACTTTTCCGGTGAGGTATAGACATCGACGCTGTCGGGCCAGTAGTTGACCTGCGAGATGTAGTAGAGGTGCTCGGGGATGACACGGCCAGTCCAGCGAACGGGCACTCGCTTGCGTTCGCCATTGTTGTAGAAGAACTCCAAACGTTCTGGCTTTACTGACGTGATGGTTGTCGAAATCTCCAACTGCTGGTCGAGCAGACGCTTGATGTCGGAGTTCGAAATGATGCCAGCGCCATTGCCTCGGTCGTAGTTCTTATAGTTGAAACTGATAGCAGGTATGCGTTCGCCGAAGAGGTAGGAGACGATGACCCATCCCTTGTCGCGGACAGTGGCTCGGATGGTGTCGACGGTTGGAGAGGTGAGCACGACGTTCTTGGGAACGCCTACTACCTGTACGGGCACCTTCAGTTCGCGCTCGTAGGTTTCGTTGAGCGTAATGGTGAGCCAGAATACGCCTGATAGTCCTAAGAAGAACAAAAATACCAGGAACTGCTTGTTCACGTTACTGAACAAGAAGTCCCTGATGGTTGTGTATAGGCTCTTAAGACTCACTTCTTATTCTCTTATTTCTGCACAGGAGTGCTGGCAGAATCCTTGAATACGTAACTCTTGTCGACCTTGATGACAACGCCATCGGCAATCTTGACTTCAATGATGCCTGTGGCCAGGTCGATCTTCTTGACGGTTCCGTAGATGCCACCGCCAGTGAGTACCTGTGTGCCTTCCTGCAGCGAGTTCTGGAAGTTCTGAATCTCCTTCTGTCGCTTCTGCTGGGGTTTGATCATAAAGAAGTACATGATGGCAAAGATGGCTACCATCATAATGATAAAACTAATGCTGCCGCCGCCCTGGGCTTGTGCAGCCAAAATGAATTGTGTCATATTGTCTGAAATTTAATAATTTAATGTTCTCTGAAATTTAATATTTAATGTTTTCTGAAATTTAATGTTTCCTGTCTTCGATGTGTTTCAGCAGCAGTCCGCTTCTGACCAGATGATGGGCAATGGCGTCGAGCATGCCGTTGATGTATCCGGCACTGCGTGGGGTGGAGTAGATCTTGGCCATCTCCACATACTCGTTGATGCTGACATTGATGGGAATCGAGGGGAAGGTCATCATCTCTGCAATGGCAATCTGCATGATGATGATGTCCATATAGGCCAGACGGTCGAAGTCCCAGTTGCGTGACGCCTCACTCATGTAGCGCTGATACTGGTCGGCATTCATAATGGCGGCACGGAACAGCTTGCGAGCATATTCCTTGTCCTCCTCCGAGTCGTATTCGGGCAACAGCTCCTGGTGGCCCTTGTTCTTCTCGTCAAAGCGCTTGATGGTCTTCAGGACAAAGGTGTCGACCACTTCCTTGTCGTCGTTCCAGTAGAGGCTCTGCTCTTCAAGCAATGCGTCGAGGTCGGCATTGTTCTGGATGAGTGTGCGATACAGCTTGCGCCACAACTCGCGATCGGCATCGTAGCTGTCGTCGCTGCTGGCCATGTAGTCCTTGTAAATCTGACTCTCTGTAATCTGGGTATAGAGTTTCTTCAGGAATTCAGGCTGGTCCTGATCCCAGTTCATTTTCTGACTCTCCAAAAACTCGTTAAGCATATGGTTCTCCTCCAACTGCAATGCAAAGCGGTTGTAGGCGAACTTCTGGGAAGGCATGGCCGTTCCTTCGCGCTGGGCTCGTGACTGAGCGACTTCCAGATGACGACGCGACTCGTGGGTAATGCCCACCATGAGTGCTAACAGGTAATTGTAGAGATCGTAGGCTTTTGATAGACTGAATAGAAGTTCCTTTTCAGCCGTTTCAATGTTCTTGCTCCCATTCTGATAGTACGCATAGGTTAACTGTACTGTCTTGATTCTGATGAGTTCTCTGTTGATCATAATACTTTTTCTCTAAAATAGTAATTTGTGATACTCTTATCAGGTGCAAAGGTACGAATTAGTCAGCAAAACACCAAATAAATAGGTAAAAATAGCGCATTTTTATAAATTTTTCATGATTCATGATTCTTTTTCCAAATTTTATTTGTACCTTTGCAGCCGCTTTTCGCATCGTGTGATGGTGGATTAAGCAAAACAACTTAATTTTAGAGTAACACATTATTTAATTATGAAAGAGATTAACGTAAGCGGTCAGAAGCGCACCGACACAGGCAAGAAGGCCTCAAAGTTGCTTCGCAAGGAGGGTATGGTACCCTGCAATCTGTATGGTGAGAAAAAGGGTGAGAACGGTCTGCCCGAGGCATTTGCTTTCTCAGCTTCTATGGCTGAGCTCCGCAAGGCTGTGTACACACCTCATGTATATGTAGTAAATCTGAACATCGACGGTAAGGAGCACAAGGCTATCATCAAGGAGCTGCAGTTCCACCCCACAACCGATGCTCTGCTGCACGCTGACTTCTTCGAGATCAACGAGACCAAGGCTATCACCGTTGGTATTCCCGTTAACCTCACTGGTCACGCTCAGGGTGTTCGCGATGGTGGTCGCTTGAACCTCTCTATCCGTAAGATTGACGTTACAGCTCCTTATAAGAACATTCCTGAGAAGCTGGACATCGACGTTACCGACCTGCAGCTGGGTAAGGCCATCAAGGTTGGCTCGCTGAGCTTCGAGGGTCTGGAGATTGCTACCTCTAAGGAGGTTATCGTATGCTCTGTGAAGGCTACTCGTGCTTCTCGTTCGGCTGCTGCTGAGGCTGCTGCCGCAGAGTAAGGGCAATTACATTAAAACATTAGAAATTAAAGATTAAATTCGCTTCGCTCAGAAGAGACAGTGAAAATTCTGAAATTTAATGTTTAATGTTTAATGTTTAAATTTTATGGACAAGTACTTAATTGTTGGTTTGGGTAATCCTGGCGACGAATACGCCGAGACCCGCCACAATACAGGATGGATGGTATTGGACGCTTTTGCTAAGGCGTCCAATATCGTTTTTGAAGACAAGCGCTATGGGTTTGTCGCCGAGACGTCGTTGAAAGGCAGGAAAGTCTTCCTGCTGAAGCCCACCACGTATATGAACCTGAGTGGTAATGCCGTGCGCTATTGGTTGAACAAGGAGAACATCGACCAAAGCCGTCTGCTGGTTATTAGCGACGATGTGGCCATTCCCGTCGGACAGTTCCGCCTGAAGGCCAACGGCTCGAACGGTGGCCATAACGGTTTAGGACATATCCAGCAACTCATCGGACAGCAGTATGCCCGTCTGCGCATGGGTATCGGCAACGACTATCCCGTTGGCTCGCAGATAGACCATGTGCTCGGTCGTTTTCCGACTGAGGAGCGAGAGAAGCTGGAGCCCGCCATCACGCTTGCTGTCGATATCATCAAGAGCTTTGTCCTTGCCGGTATCGACATTACGATGAATCAGTACAATAAGTTAGGGAAGGGGCCAAAACAGCCCCCGAAACCCAATACCCCCACCGAAGGATGAACGAAGCACGAATCGATAAATGGCTCTGGGCAGCGCGCATCTTCAAGACGCGCTCTATTGCCGTCGACGCTATCAAGAACGGTCGCGTCACCATACAAGGTGTCAACGTCAAACCCTCGCGTATGGTGAAAGAAGGCGAGGTGGTCAGCGTGCGCAAGCCGCCAGTGACCTATTCTTTCAAGATTTTGAAGACCATCGAGCAAAGGGTAGGGGCGAAGCTCATTCCTGAGATTTACGAGAATGTGACGCCTGCCGACCAATACGAGTTGCTTGAGATGAACCGCATCAGTGGGTTCATCGATCGTCAGCGTGGTACAGGTCGTCCTACGAAGAAAGACCGTCGTGCTTTGGATGAGTTTGTAGGTCCATCTCTGGAAGGTTACGATGATTTTGACTTTGATTTTGATGACGACGATGATAATTAATGTCCTGTTGATAGTAGTAGGTGTGGCACTAGTGCTGTTTGGTGCTGACAAGCTGACGGAGGGTGCTTCTGCATTGGCTCGTCGTCTGAACGTACCTGAGATTATCATCGGTTTGACCATTGTGGCTGCAGGAACCTCTGCTCCTGAGCTTTTTGTCAGCTTGGTCTCTGCTTTGAACGATACACCAGATATGGCTGTAGGTAATGTGGTAGGATCAAACACGATGAATGCCATGCTTATCGTGGGAACTGCTGCATTGGTGGCTCCTATGGTGATAAGCCCTTCAACGGTGAAGAAGGATATCCCTTGTTCTGTCTTGGCATCTATATTACTCGCCGTACTTGCTTTCGATGGTTTCCTAGGACGTTTTGATGGTATTGTACTACTTTTGGGATTTGCTGCCTTTATGGCCTATACGCTGGTGCAGTCAAAGGCTGGCAAGGATGATGTGGTTAAGGAGAGTTCACCGGTTTGGAAGAATATTCTTTTTATCGTATTCGGCTTGGCTGGTCTGGTGGTTGGTAGTAATCTGTTCGTTGATTCTGCTTCCGATGTCGCCTTGTCGCTGGGCATCAGCGAGGCTGTTGTCGGCCTGACCATTGTGGCTGGTGGAACCTCGCTGCCAGAGTTGGCTACCAGTGTGGTGGCTGCTCGTAAAGGACAGTCCGCCATAGCCATAGGAAACGTGATAGGCTCCAATGTCTTTAACATCCTATTAATTCTCGGACTGACGTCAGCTATCAGTCCCCTGGAAATAGAAGGCATCACCACCATCGATATGGCAGTGATGCTCCTGTCGGTAGCCCTCATCTGGCTCTTCTCACGCACCCGCTATACGGTGGAACGCTGGGAAGGTGCCGTGCTATTGTTGGGCTATATGGCTTATCTGTGGTGGCTGATTACTTCACTGTAATCACCACCTTCTTCAAATCTTTGTCGGCACTCGACGAGCCCACCATCAGTTCGTATTTCCCTGGCACGACGCGCATGGTGTTGGTCTGGGCATCCCATCCCTCAAAGCACTGACGGGGGAAGTCGATGGCTACTAACTTGCTTTCACCTGCTTCCAGCGTGACCTGCTGGTAGGCTTTCAGCGTCTTCTGAGGACCTTCTTTGTCTGCGCTGCGACGTACGTAGACCTGAACGGTCTCCATACCTTTCCGGTCACCGGTATTCTTGACCATCATGCGTACCTTATTATTCTTATAGACGGGTTTGCTGATGTCGAAGGTGGTATAGCTCAGTCCATAGCCGAAGGGGAACAACGCCTCGCCGGTATAGTAGCGATAGGTGCGGTTCTTCATCGTGTAGTCCAGGAAATCGGGCAACTCCTCGGTGCGTTTGTAGAAGGTGACGGGCAACTTACCACTGGGGTTGTAGTCACCAAAGAGTACGTCGGCAAGTGCCGTTCCACCTTGTTCTCCTGCATACCACCACTGCACGATGGCATCACACGACTCCAGTTCGGGGGTCAGTGCCATGGCACTGCCGGAGCAGTTGACAAAGACCACCTGCTTGCCGGCTTGATGGAGCATAGCCAGTATGTCACGCTGAGCCTGAGGCAGTTCGATACTGGTGCGGTCACCACCTTTGAATCCTGGCTCGCTGACCTTCATCTCTTCGCCTTCTAAGCTAGGCGAGATGCCGCCAACGAAGATAACGGTCTCAGCATCGCCTATCTGGGCCAGCAGTTCCTGTGGGGTAGGATTGATTTTCTTTTTGATGTCGAAGTTCAAGGCTCCATAGCCCGCCTCTTGTACGTAGTCAATCTGAATGCGGTAGTGTTCGCCAGCCTTAACATCCAGTTCCTTCTTGGCCCCCTGGATGCGGTGGCGTACCTTCCAGATGTCCACCAATGTGTCGCCATTGACGATGAGGCGCAGTTTGTCGTCAGCGCTGATGTCGAAAATGAGTTTCTCGTCGGCTGTGGGCTTGAAGACACCATCCAGGCGGGCAGAGAAGTTCTCCAGGTTAACGCCGGGAGCAAATACCGTGTTACCACCGTTGCTCAGCTGGATGGGGTTCGCGATGTTAACAGTTGTCACAGGCTTTCCTTTCATCTCGGTATTGTTCCAGTAGATGGCCTGCATGCCCTTGTAGCCTAATGGACTCTGAATCTTGTCATAGCGACTCTCAAAGGCTTCGTTACGGGTTAGTCCGCATCCTTGCAGATAGCTGACCTTTCCCTTTTCACTGATTCCTTCTAACGCTGTGATGGTACGAGTAGGGTAGCCTGCATAGTTGCCCCACATCATCACGGAGTCGTTGGCATTGGGTCCCATGACTACAATGTTTGATGTTTGATGTCTGATGTTAGAAAGGGGGAGAATGCCATTGTTTTTCAGCAATACGATGCCTTTTTGGGCCATCTTGTAGGCTAGCGCCTTGTGTTCCTTCGAGGCAATCACGCTGGCGGGAATCTTCGTCCATGAGTTCAACTCGTCATTGTCGAAGTCACCCAGTTCGAAACGGGCAATGAGCAGACGGCGCAGGCTCTTGTCGAGGTCAGTCTCCTTGATGTCACCGCGCTTCACGGCAGCAGGCAGGTTCTTGTATTCCGAGCCGCACTCCACATCGGTACCGCTCAGTACGGCCTTACTGGCAGCAGCCTCCTTGTCTTTGGAAACATTGTGCCACTGGGGGAGGAAATCGCGGATGGCACCGCAGTCGCTGGTAATCAGTCCCTTGAATCCCCATAAGTCTCGCAGGATGTGTTGCTCGTAGCGTGCATTGCCGCAGCAGGGGTCGCCGTCGATGCGTTGGTAGGCACACATCACCTCAGCCACCTTTCCATCTTGTACCAATGCCTTGAAGGCAGGTAGGTAGGTCTCCCACAGGTCGCGCTCGGGCAGGTTTTCGATGTTGAACGTATGACGGTTCCACTCCGGACCGCTATGTACGGCAAAGTGCTTGGCGCAAGCTAGAAGTTTGCGATACTTGCTCACACCGAGGTCTTCGCCTTTGTAGCCTACACCCTGCAGACCGCGCACCACGGCCAGTCCCATCTTCGTTGTCAGATAGGGGTCTTCACCATAGGTCTCCTGTCCGCGTCCCCATCGTGGGTCACGGAAGATGTTGATGTTCGGTGTCCAGAACGACAGGCTCTGGTATCGTTGTATGTTACCGGCTTTCTTGGCTTGCTGAGCCTTTGCACGGGCCTCGTCGCTGACGGCGGTGAATACCTGATGGAGTAGGGCATCGTCCCATGAGGCTGCCATTGCCATCGTGATAGGGAATACGGTGGCAAAGCCGTTGCGTCCTACGCCATGCAGCGCCTCGTTCCACCACTGGAATTGTGGGATACCCAGTCGCGGAATGGCTGGCGACGTGTCCATCATCAGCCTGACTTTCTCGTCTAACGTCAGTCGCCCTAACAGGTCGTCAGCGCGTTGCTCCGCTGTCAGGTTCGCATTTTGATACGGCAACATCTGAGCCATGAGCACGGATGTCGTCAGTGTGAGTAAGGTAGTTAAGAATAGTTTCTTCATGTTATTTATTTAATGATGTATTTCTTGCCGTTCTGGATGTAGAGCCCCTTCTTTACCAATGAACTAATGCGGCGTCCGTCAATCGTGTACCAACTATTGTCGTTCCACGTTCTACTTTCAATGTTCAACGCCTCGATGCCTGTAGTCTGCTGGCCTCTCCACTGTTCGCCGCCCTCGTTCTGTTTTTGTGTAATGTCTGCTACGAGTGCGTTCATGTAGTTCTCCAGATTGGTATAGCCCTCTTCGCCAATGGCATTGCCGTCGCTGGCATCGTTGGGGTTCAGCCCGTTGGCAGTCTCCCAATCGTCGGGCATGCCGTCACCGTCCGTGTCCTGCTTGGCTTCGGTCTGGGTGAGGGGAGGCCACTTCTCCCAACCGTCACCCTTTACGTCGCTGGGGTGGTCTATAATACCTTTCGCGTTGCCGCTGGCGGTGAATGTCGCTGTTCCGTTCCTGACATCGTCAATGATGATCTGGTCCAGTGCGTCGCGATGCAATGAGGCTCCTACGAAGTCCAATACGCGTTCGTAGGCCACGTCGGCCGTATGGGTCGTCACGGCTTCGTAGGCTATCGGCGTCGTGATGCGAATGGTATCCTTAGTCACGGCCGTGTATGTGCCGTCGTTGCTTGAAGGGTCTATCTGGTTGTAGATGCCGTACGTCCAGTTGTCTTCCGTTACCTGCGAATACGTGCTGTTGACGTTGCCGTCCACATAGTATTTGCCCCAGACGTGCCACATCTTGTCCCAATCGTTGGGCGACGACGTGTCGTGCTTGGTATATTCGCTGGTGCGGATGTTGACGCTGGCAATACGCATGCCCTTTGTGCCGCTCTTCGTGCCAGGTCCTGGCTTGTAGTAGTTGTTCACGATGTTCACGTTCATACCCTCACCGCCATAGCAGCCGTTGTCTATCCAGTTGTATATGACGTTGTTGCGCATGTCCATACGTTCGTCGGTCTGTGTACCTGGACGCGGTCCCAGACGGGGCGTACGTGACACGTGATGGGCTATCAGGTTATGATGGTACGATGCTCCGCTGCCACCCCAGTTGCCACCATAGCCGTGGGCTTTCTTTACGTGGGTGGAGTTGCAGAGGCTCTGTGAGGCAATACACCATTGTACGGTGGTGTTCTTCGAACCATAGACCGAGAGGCATTCGTCCACACTCCAACTGACAGAGCAGTGGTCCACGATGATGTTCTCTGAGTCCATAGCACCTAAGCCGTCAGGCTCTCCGCCATTTTCGTCGCCTGGTCGGAAACGGATGTAGCGTATGATGTTGTTCTTGCCCAGTGTCACCTGATAGCCGGCAATGCAGATGCCGTCGCCAGGTGCCGTCTGTCCTGCAATAGTGGTATTGGCGTTGATTTTCAGAGCCGATGCCAGCTGGATGGTACCGCTGACGTCGAACACGATGGTGCGAGGACCGCTTTGTGCGTTGGCCCAGCGCAGCGTTCCTTTCGTGCTGGTCTTGCCGTCGTCCTCCAATGTTGTCACATGATACACCTTGCCGCCTCTTCCGCCTGTCGTGTAGCGTCCAAAACCCTCGGCACCAGGGAAGGCAATCTGCTTTTCGGTTTGTGCTGTTACTGTCAGACCTCCTGTCAACAGTAATATGCAACTGAATAGTCTTAGTAATGATGTCATAGATCTATTTAAATAGTTTATTTTGCGATTTGTTTCTTGATCCATTGCATCTGGGCATAGTTGGTGTCGGTAGTCGTCCAGTGCTCATTGACTGGCGTTATCAACGACTCCTTGGGTGCCGTGATGAGGTTCCACACGATGTAGCTGGTGGTTGGTGGACAGACGTTGTCGTTGTAGCCCCAGGTCAGATAGACGGGGCATTGGATGCGGCGGGCAAAGTTCACCACGTCGTAGTACGCCATCGTTTCTACCTTCTCAGGTGTCAGCATGCCGTTCAGTCGGTTGAAGTGGGGATAGCCGCCTGCACGGTTGTCCAGATAACCTGCCATGTCGGCCAGCGCAGGATGGTTGGCCACGCAAGCCGTCACCCTCGCGTCCAGACCGGCGGTAATGAGCGACAGTGCACCGCCCTGACTGCCCCCCTGTACAAATACGTGCTGACCGTCCCAGTCGGGTAGGGAGCAGAGATAATCGAGAGCACGGACACAGGCCACATAGACGTGCTTCATATAGTAGTTGTCGCGGTTGTCGAGTCCGTTGGTCAGGTAGCCGTTCTCGTAGTCAAAGGCAGTGGTGATCTCCTTGAACTGCTCGGCAGTCATCTCCGGATTCAGTCCGTGAATCTCCATCTCCAAGCGGATAAAGCCGTTGCGCGCATAATACAGGTTGCGCATGGGTTCCTTGATGGTCTTGATGCCTGCGCCAGGAGGACATAGCACGACGGGATACTTAGCAGTTGGCTTTTGGCCATTTGCTTTTGGCTTCGACAGATAGCCATAGACGCTATGGCGCTTGTCGGTCTTGATTTTCAGCAGATACATATCCGTATCGTCTGTGGAGTATTCCTCCACCTTCTTACAATCTACGTGTAGTGGCGTCTGTCTCGCCTCGTCGATGGCGGCCTTCCAGAAGGCGTCGAAGTCGGACGGATTCTTCGTATAGGGCTTCAGCAACTCGGGCGAGAAGCCTACCTTCACGTGGTGTTGGTACTTGCCGTCAATGCTTAGTCGCAAGTCCAGGAACCCGGGTTTCTTCATCGTCCCCATGTCAATCACGGCCCGTCCGTTCTTCAGCCGCACCGTGCCCTTCGTCGTGGCAGGCATCATGTCAGGACCTATCTCGTAGGTCGCCTCCACATCCTGCGGCATGCCGTAGTGTGTGAACGTCACTTCCACCTTGGCCTTCTCGCCTGGTTTGTAGAGCCAGTCGGCATGGTCAGGAACCGTCAGCCACAGATAGTCCGAACGATAGGGGTAGTTCTCACAATATGCGGCTGCCCCCATCGTCAGGAAAAGCAGCGCACAGATTAGTTTTTTAGCAGTTTGTTTCATCTTTATGTCATTATGAGCGTTACTGTTACTCTCATACGGAGACTTCTGCCTTAATATGGGGATGAGGGTCGTAGCCTTCAAGCTGGAAGTCTTCGTAGTGGAAGTCGAAAATGGACTTGACGTCGGGGTTGATCTTCATCGTTGGCAGGGGACGTGGCTCACGTGTGAGTTGCAGACGGGCCTGTTCCAGATGGTTCAGGTAGAGGTGGGTATCGCCTGTCGTATGAATGAAATCGCCTGGACGGAAGCCTGTGACTTGTGCCATCATCTGCAATAACAGCGCATACGAGGCGATGTTGAACGGTACACCGAGGAAGGTGTCGGCTGAGCGCTGGTAGAGCTGCAAGGACAGGCGGTCGTCGGCAACGTAGAACTGGAAGATGGTGTGGCAGGGGGGCAATGCCATCTTGTTGACCTCGGCGACGTTCCACGCCGAGACAATCATACGGCGTGAGTTGGGGTTGGTCTTGAGCTGGTCGACGACATATTGTATCTGGTCGATGACGCCTCCGTTGTAGTCGGGCCACGAACGCCACTGGTGGCCATAGACGGGGCCGAGCTCGCCGTTCTCGTCGGCCCACTCGTTCCAGATGCGTACACCATGCTCCTGCAAGTACTTCACGTTGGTGTCGCCCTGCAGGAACCACAGGAGCTCGTAGATGATGGACTTGAGGTGTAGCTTCTTGGTGGTCAAGAGCGGAAAGCCGTCGGCAAGGTTGTAGCGGCTTTGTGTGCCGAAGATGCTGATGGTACCGGTGCCAGTACGGTCGCCCTTCTGTGTTCCTTCTGTGAGGATGCGATTCAGTATGTCTAAGTATTGTTTCATAATCGTTTAAGTATGGGTTCGTATTCAGTGGGAATATGTGTCGTCTTGATTTTCCATTCCTTGGGATAGAGGTTGTTGGCACGCGTGCCGATGTTCTTGGCAGGACCAAGGGGGAAGCCCTGAAAGGCAACGTTGACCAATCCGCGCGGTGTTTCGGCAGGCAGTACGAGCGCTTCGTGGCGCAGGTAGGCAAGGGCTTGCTGGTAGGTTAGCTCAACGGTGATGTCTGATGTCTGAAGGTTGAAGTCTGATACAAGCGTTGGGATTTTTCCCATCTTTTTTCCTTCTCTGACCTTTGGTCTGAGTGTGGCGTTGCAATTTTCCATCTGTCCTTTTTTACGTAAAACGCAAAGAAAGAGCCCCTCGCCACGCGATATGCCAGGAATGAAACGATAGACGGGTTCGTGGAAACCTTCGAGCAGTGAGCCGGTGATGTGCCATTCGGGCTTCACATCGACGGGTAGCACTTCGGCATCGTCGAACGTTTCGAGTATCCAGCGGATGTTCTCTTCGTTCTCCTTTGTATTAAAGGTACACGTACTATAAATAAGGAGGCCTCCGTTGTTCAGACAGGCCCATGCGTCTGTCACGATATCACGCTGCAGTTGCCAGCACTTTTCGACCTGGGCTGGGCTCCATTCGCGGATGGTGGCTTCGTCCTTGCGGAACATGCCTTCACCAGAGCAGGGCACGTCACAGAGGATGACGTCGAAATGGAATTTCGACGCACGATAGTCGCGGGGGTAGGCGTTGGTGACGTAGTGGTTCGGATAACCCCACTTGGTGACGTTCTCCAAGAGGATGCTGGCGCGGTTGCGGATGGGCTCGTTGGAGTAGAGCACGCAATCGGCGGGCAGCGCGGAACGGAGTAGGGTAGACTTGCCACCAGGGGCTGCGCAGAGATCGAGAGATGTATGAGGTAAGATGGAAGATGTAAGATGTTGGCGCAATGCTTCGTCGAGGAACATGGAGGCGGCTTCCTGCACGTAGTAGCAGCCGGCATGAAAGAGCGGGTCGAAAGTAAACTTTGGGCGCAGCGAGGGCCATCGTGCCTCAGCACGTTTGGCCGAGTCGCAATCAAAGTCACCAAAGGTGAAGTTAGGCCGCTTCTTCAAATAGTAGGCATTCCTACACCAAGGCACAGGCTCTGCATCATCCATCATCCATCTGCCATCTGCCATCTTCATTGGGTTCAGACGTATGCTGACAGGAGCATCCTCCTCGAACGATGTCAGGTATCGTTCGAAGCGCTCGTCACCCATCAGTTGACGAGTCTTTTCCGTGAAAACAGCAGGTAATTGCGTCATTTGCTTGCAAAATTAAAAAAAAAAATGCACCTTTGCAACTAATTTATGATTAATTACGTCTAACGGATAGAAATATCTAAAGAAATGATGACAATGAACAGAAAAATTCAGTTTTTGACAATGATGGCTGTCCTCATCGGATTGACGTCATGTACTAGTTGTAAAGTGAGCAGGTGGCACGTCGAGACGTCGCAGGCGTCCGAAACACGCACGCTTCGTGGCTTTGAACGTATAGAACTGCTGGGTTCGTTAGACGTGAAATACCAGCAAGCCGACTCGTTCTCCGTTGAGGTCAGTGCGCCTGAGCAATATCTGGATAAGGTGGAGACCATCGTCGAAGGTAATCGGCTGGTGCTCCGAATGAAAGGCGATGGCAAGTTCATCAACTTCGGTGTGAGCGATGGCGACGGCGTGAAGGTCTATGTGACCTCTCCCGACTTGATTGGCGTCACCCTTCGTGGTTCTGGCGATTTTGAATGTGTTCACCTCGTGGATACCGACAATCTCGACATTACGCTGAACGGTTCTGGCGACATCAAGTTTGCAGACGTCATCTGCGACCGCGTCAATGTGTCGCTGGTGGGTTCAGGCGATGTTGATATGCGAGAGGTGAAGACGCTGTGGGCTGGTGTGAGCGTGGTAGGCTCTGGCGATGTCAAGATGCGCTTTGAAAACAGTGGCAAGGTGGAGACCAACATAACGGGTTCAGGCGACATCACACTGAAGGGCACGGTCAGCAACTACCAATATAATGTGCGTGGCTCGGGCGACATGCATACGGAAGAGTTGAAGATTACTAATGGTAAATGAAAAATGATAAATGACAAATGACTATGAAGAAGGTATTATTTACAATGGCATTGCTCCTTACGCTGAGTATGGGCATGCAGGCGGCAGGACAGAAACACCGTCATACGCCACGCAACGAACAGGTGGACTCGACGAGTCAGGATGCTGTAGAGGCGTTCTCGGATACGACGAGTACGGATACGTCGAACGTGACGAAGCATAAGAGTAAGGTGACCGTCACCACGTCGACATCGCCTTGGAGCTCGAATACGACAACCTACGAAATGGATAACGAGGACTTCGGAAACATGTTGAAACATCTCTTTGTTGATATGGACAGCAACAGCATTGCAGGCATGTTCTTCGTACTGGGTGTGCTGCTGATTATCTTCGTGCTGGCTCCCGTGCTGATTATCATCGCCTTGTTCTACTTCATCAACAAGAATCGCAAAGAGAAAATGCGACTGGCACAGATGGCCATGCAACAGGGGCAACCCATTCCCAATCAGTTGCTGAACGAGAACCCCGCTGATGTTGGCGACGAGTATCAGAAAGGTATGCGACAGTGCTTCGTGGGTGTTGGACTGATGGTATTCTTAGGCTATGCTGCCGGACAGGTAGGCTTCGGTATCGGTGCACTGGTTTTCTGCATCGGACTGGGTAAGGTGTTTGCGTCGAAGACGGCACAGAAGAAACAAAATAAAGATAACGAGATAATATAGAACGATTATGGCAAAGAAACTTCAACGTAGCAACGACCGCGTATTAGGCGGCGTATGTGCAGGATTTGCAGAATATATGGACTTTGATCCAGTAGCTGTTCGCTTAGGTTATGCAGCACTGACGCTGTTTACGGCCTTCGCAGGTATTCCCTTCTACATTGTAGCGTGGATCATCATTCCCGCAAAGACCCAATTGTAAATAGTCAAATTGTAAATTGTAAATAGTCAAATTGTAAATGACAAGTGATCTCTCTCTCGTAGCGCAGGTGGCTGTCTTCGGAAATCGACGGGCTTTTGACGAACTCGTACGCCGATACCAGTCACCTGTGCGCAGGTTCTTCCTGAACCAGACGTTGGGAGATAGTCAGTTGAGCGACGACTTGTCACAGGATACGTTCATCAAGGCCTATACCAACATCCGCTCGTTTCGAGGTCTCGCCTCGTTTCAGACGTGGTTGATGCGCATTGCCTATAACGTGTTTTACGATTATACGCGTAGCAATCATCCGACAGAAGATGTCGCTGTTGTCCCTCAGCGAGGAGGAAAAAGCGACAATTCCTCTCTCAAGATGGACCTTTACGCAGCTTTGGCACTGTTGAAACCTGACGAACGTACGTGTATCACCCTGCAACTCATTGATGGTTACGACATTGCAGGCATTGCGAAGATTACAGGCCTCAAGGATGGCACGGTGAAGTCGCACCTGTCGAGAGGTAAGGAAAAGTTAGCAACCTATTTAAGACAAAATGGATATGATAGATAAAGACGAACGCTTGCTTCAGCAGTTTTTCAGCGAGGCAGCCAATCAGAAGATAGCAGACGACGGTTTTACGGAACGTGTAATGCAACGCATCGAGGCAGAGTCGAAACTTCAGACATCAGCCATCAGACTTCAAACATTGACTCGTCTGTGGACCATTTTCTGTGTGTCCGTCTTCGCCATACTGTTTGTGGTGTTTCGCGGTTGGGAACTGCTGGCTGTTCAGTTCGAGGTTATGCTGCGTACAATGGCCACACAGTCGTTCAGCATCAATCTGCTGATGCTGTTCTCAGTGGTCTTCGGACTGTTGTTTGTGGGTACTGGTGAGATTATTTCTTCGGAGTTAGCCCGTAAGTAGTTCGGAGCACGATAAACTCCGTACGTCGGTTCAGCTGGTTGCACTGCTCCTGCTGTTCCTCATCCTCCAGCGTCTTGATGAATTCTTCCGTCAAGACGTCGTTTTCTTTCAGGAAGGGATACTTCTCCGTCAGTTTCTTGCGCACCGTCTTGGGCTTTTCTTCTCCATAACCCATTGGGGTCAGACGGTCGGCCTCGATGCCATGTTCCACCAAATATTCTACGACGGTCTCGGCACGACGCTGCGACAAGCCTTTGTTATACTCGTCAGGACCCTTGTAGTCGCAGTGGGCACTGAGCTCGATGGTGACGTTGGGGTTCTCTTTCAGCAGCTCCACCAGTTTGTCGAGTGCCTCCTTCGATTCAGGACGCAGGGTGGCCTTATCGAAGTCGTAGAATATGTTGTCAATCATCACGGGAGCGGTGATGGATGCCAATGGGAACTGCAGCACATACTCCATCGACTCCTCGACAGAATCGACGCGCAAATGTTCCTGATGGTTCAGGAAACCCTTGCAGGTGCCCAGCAGCACATAGTCAACATTCGGCTTGATTTCCTGTACAAACGAGCCGTCACCCTTCACACTCAGTTTCAGGTTCGTACCGTCGTCGCCTATCAAGTACACCTGTGCCTGAGGCAGCTCATAACCCTCTGCCTCATATACCCAACCCTTGACGGTCTGTATGATGTCGGGCTTCTCGAATGAGTAGATATGGTCCCAACCCTTGCCGTCGCCACGATTTGACGAGAAGAACCCTTTGTTCTTCATGCCCTCAAAGGTCATGCCGAAGTCGTCGCCCTGTGAGTTGAGCGGATAACCAGGATGTTCCAGTACATAGAGCAGTGCGTTGGCTGTCGGAAGTTGTGAGTTCTTTGAGATGTTGTCGTGCGTCTCAATAGGTTTGGCAATATAGATGTCGAGGCCACCTAGACCCTCATGTCCGTTGCTCGAGAAGTAGAGGTCGCCATTGGGTCGGAATGTTGGGAACATCTCGTCGCCAGCGGTATTGATGGGCGCTCCGAGGTTTTCGACACCACCCAATCCGTTACTCGTCAGACGAATACGCCAAATGTCGTAACCGCCCTTGCCGCCAGCCATGTTACTCGTGAAATAGAGCCATTCACCATCAGGACTGACGGCAGGATGGGCATAGGCCGACAACGTGTCGCGTGTCAGCACCAGTTCCGTCGCCTTGCTCCAGGCAGCATCCGAACGCTGGCTGGTAGCGATATTGGCATAGCGCGGATATTGTCCGTCGGTCTTACACTGCGTCAGATACATGGTACGTCCGTCAGGTGAGAACGAGCAGACACCCTCTTCACCATCGCTGTTCAAGTCTGATTCAATAGCCTCAGGACGTTGCCATTTGCCCTTGTCGTCTTTCGTCGAGACAAAGATGTCGGCATTCTTCGTACCCGTGATGCCGCTCAGCTCGTCGCCTTTGGCCTGATTGCGTGTTGACGTGAAGAACAGCTGGTTGCTCTCCTCACCAGCCAGCATGGGAGAGTATTCTGAACGTCGCGAGTTAAAGAAGTTCTCGCGCTTCACGATGTATTGGGAACCTTCTTCCTTCCAGCCTTGTGCCTTCTGAGCAGAGCGCAGACCAGTCCTTGCTCGTTGCTCATAGTCGCGGACATCCTTGCCACCATAGTTCTTGATGGAGTCGAGTGCCGTCTGGTAGTTCTTGGCAGCTTCCTTATAGTTGCCGTTCTTCATCAGCTGCTCAGCCAGATGCAGATACGTCAGCGAGTCTGTCTGCTTATAGCGTACAGCATTATTGTATGCTGCAATGGCCTTTTGCGTATAGTTGATGCGACGATAGCATTCTGCCATCTTCAAAGAGCGCTTACCCCTCAGTGCACGCTCTTTGGCAGGTGTCTGGGAGTAAGCTCTCTTATATTGTGTCGCCGCGTCGTAATATTCGCCCAGGGCATAGTATTTATCGCCCTTCTTCATGGCTTGTTCGGCACCGCATCCTGTCAGGAGCAGTGCCAACAGTGCACAGCCGATATATAGCCAACAATTCTTCATACCATATCTATAACGTATTTATCCCTTTTTTATTATAGATAGGTAGCAAGAAAAAATCAATCGTCGGGGTTGCCCTTGTAGTGGTAAGGCTTCAACATGGGGTTGTCGCCGTAATCCATTTCGGGCACGCTGTTGTTGGGAAGGATGCGGTCGTGGTTCTTACCACGTACATTACCTTCAGCCATCAGGAAATCGTCGTAGTTGAGGATAGGTATGACGATACCGAAGATGCCGATACCCTCGCGTACGCCTTCCGGATGCAGGTTGTTGGAAATGCGTGCCGTAGCGAACAGCGCGTGGCGGAATATCTCCAAGCGGTTGTTGCGATTGAAAATCTCTAATACTTCCTTGTCGTTAAACGTGGTGTCGGCGTCCGTAAAGGGTCGGCGGATGTTGTTGAAAACCTCGTCAGCCGTGTCGCAACGCTTCTCAAAGTTGTCCTGCAGACATTCACGGATGTTGTCTTCCATCTCTGCCTGCATCTCTTTCTCTGAGGGGACGGTGAACAATGCGACAATCAGCAATACGACGCCGATAGCAGCAAGGATGATTAACTTACCCAGACAACTGCTGGTAAACTCAGATGCCATGGTTTGTTTCTTGTAGGTGCTTCTGTTGGTTGGTTCCATACTTATTTATTGATTTTAAGTTATTATTTACTGTGAATGAGATTCATAAATTCCTGACGGGTCTTGGCTTGGTTGAAGGCGCCGCTGAAGTCGCTGGTGGTGGTAATGCTGTTCTGCTTCTCCACACCGCGCATCTGCATGCACATGTGGCGAGCTTCTATCACAACCATAACTCCGAGGGGGTGCAGGGTTTGTTCGATGGCCTCCTTGATTTGCAGCGTCATACGTTCCTGTACTTGCAGCCGATGGCTGTAGATATCTACCACGCGGGCAATCTTCGAGAGTCCCGTAATATAACCGTTGGGGATGTAAGCCACGTGTGCCTTGCCGTAGAAAGGCAGCATGTGGTGTTCGCAGAGCGAGAAGAAGTCGATGTCCTTGACGATGACCATCTGCGAATAGTCTTCCTTGAACAGCGCCTGACGCAGTATTTCGTGGGCATCCTCTTCATAGCCCTTCGTCAGCGTCTGCATGGCTTTCGCCACACGCATGGGAGTCTTGAGCAGTCCTTCGCGCTGTGGGTCTTCACCTATCAGCTTCAGGATCTCCTCGTAGTGCTTGGCCAGCGTGTCAAGTCCTTCTCTGTATGTCTCGTTATTTGTCATTAATACTGTACGGTTATTTTTCCCTTGACGATAGAAGCCTGGTTATAGCCCAGGTTGCGCAGCTGTACCAACATCTGGTGGGCTTCCTCGTAGGTGCGATAGTTGCCTACTCGGCATATCCATCGGGGTGAATAGAAATGTACGTACACGGGTACGTTGGCAAAGTGCGACTTGATGGTGTTGCCTACCTGCTCAGCCTGAATACGGTCCTTGCGCGAATTACCACCAGCAAAAGCCTGTACACGATAGCCGTTCACCTTCACAGCGTTACGCATCACCTTCTTAGTCAGGTCGGGTGCCGGTTCTTCTGTCTCACTATTTTCTTCAGTGTTGGCAGTTGTTGACTTTGTCGTGGGTGTCGTGGGTGTTGTGGGCTTTGTCGTGGGATTGTTCTTCCCAGTCGTGGAACTGCTGGGCACGGTGGGTGTCGTACTCTTCGCAGGCTGTTTGTCGTTCAGCACTTCACTGTTGACGAGTTTGTTGATGTCGTCGTCCTGATGGATAATGACTGTCCCCTGCCCATTGCTGTGCTGCTGAATGCGCTGGGTAAAAGTCTGTGCACTGGCATTGATGACAATGCCAGTACACAGCAAGAATATGGTTGCGAGGCGTCTCATTATTTCCAAGCGTCAATGATGCCCTTGAAGTCAGCGCACTTCAGCGAAGCGCCACCAATCAGACCACCGTCGATGTCGGGCTTTGCAAACAGCTCAGGAGCGTTCGAGGCCTTGCAGCTTCCACCGTAGAGGATGCTGGTGTCGTCGGCGACAGCCTGACCATACTTCTCGGCAATGATGGAGCGGATGTATGCGTGAATCTCCTCAGCCTGCTCAGCGGTAGCGGTCTTACCAGTACCGATAGCCCAGATGGGTTCGTAGGCGATGATAATCTTGCGGAAGTCCTCCTCAGGAAGGTTGAATACGCTGCCCTCGAGTTCAGCCTTCACCACCTCGTTCTGCTTGTTGGCCTCGCGCTCTGCCAGACTCTCACCGATGCAGAAGATAACCTTCAGACCGTTCTTCTGTGCCAGCAGCACCTTCTCCTTCAGAATCTCAGGAGTCTCCTTATAATATTCGCGACGCTCTGAGTGACCCAGGATGACATACTGAGCACCAGTAGACTTAATCATTTCTGCGCTAACCTCACCAGTGAAGGCACCCTTCTCCTTGTCGGCACAGTTCTCTGCACCCAGACCGATGACGCTGCCCTCCAGCACCTGAGCGACAGATGCAAGGTGGATAAACGGTGTGCAGATTACCACGTCACAGTTGGGTTTGTCTGCTGCCAGTGCTTCGTTCAGTTCCTTTGCCAGGGCTACGCCCTCCTGCAGGTTCAGGTTCATCTTCCAGTTGCCTGCTACAATCT
>JAEEGG010003395.1_pt1 | contig 39783 bp, 34 predicted proteins | sample 9134161 | NCBI WGS metagenome assembly JAEEGG01 (sample SAMN16246543, study PRJNA631951) | gut metagenome | biome: gut microbiome; feature: rumen; material: CR-attached | host: Bos | place: Iran: Karaj | collected 2018-10 | reverse complement strand
AGCAAGAGGACTTTCTTTCTCATAATGCGATTTATTTGGTTGGCTGTTATCTAATCTGATTTATAGTGAAAATGCGTCTTGTGTTAAAGGCGCATTTTCATAATAAACCATAAATAAGAGTTTTTGCGTTACTCGCAGACGGGACGGATAGCGCGGCCTAAGTTGCGTTGGACGAATGATGCCTGGAAGTTCACATCCGGCTCAAGCCACATACCCCACGCATCACATATACCGTTCATCTTCAGTACAAGTTCGTCATCAACAAGGAAACATGTCCAATAGAGGCCAGCAAACTGACCTTCACCTATAGACTCACCCTCTACAACGCTCGTAGAATCTCTATATACAGTAAAGGGAAGAAAAATGGAGCGGTCTCTATAACCTCGTTTATTACCTCTTATACGGAACCCTTCGGTTCCATCCTTCATCTTTACATAACTCCAGGTACACTTACTCATCAACTCTTTCCATTCACCTGTTGTGGGAATACGCCAGTTTCCGCCCCATTTTACATGGGCCGCGTCATCTTCTGGTTCCAATCTGTTCTTACGGTCTTTATAGTTATACTTGGTAAAGTCATCATAACTGCCGTTCATGCTGAACTTATAATTGGACATAGTGTATTCAGACTTAGGCTCAGTCTCGCCCCAGGCAAAGAGATCGCCTTTATCCTGGGGTCTTTCAGCACCCACATTACAGGTGGCCCACTTTACTGATAAGCCCAGGTCAACGTATTCATGTTCAGGATGGTTATTTTTATCTACTCCCTGAGATTCCTCACTATATACTACCTGGCTGTTCTCAGGTAATTGATGCGTTTCGTTTCCTTTTATCATCAATACATCGTTATCATTAAACTTTACGAAGTCCTGATTATTGCGGAAGACTTCTTCAATAGACGCTTTGTTATTAATTGTATTGTGATTGAAAGGCTGTGTTGATTCAACAGGATATCTTATCTGTTGAGCACTCACAGTAAGGCCGATTGATACCAGTATGCATGTCAATGCTATATGATGGACTGTCTTTTTCATAATGCATTTTTTATTGATAATGTTATGGGCAGACGGGACGGATTGAAAGACCTGCATCACGAGCTTCCCAACCGACGTTAGCTTGATTATTATTAAAACGGATACAGGCTGCAGTACCACATATTACATTACCATCTCCATAAGGATCTGTCATAAGCGAACGCGACCAATAGTTCCCATTGGAACCATATTCGTATCGACCGTTTGCTTTATATCCGGCTGCGGGAAGGAATATGGAGCGGTCTGTATATCCTTGCTTCTTACTTGTAACGCGATATCCGTTTACACCGTTGAGAGTTGTCCACTCCCAAGTGCAGTTGTCATGCAACTCATCCATTTCTTCCCTAGTGGGCATACGCCAGTTGCCTCCCCAAGTTACATGAGCGACATCATCTTCAAGGTCAAGTGTAGTCTTGTTGTCAACTGTGCCTTGTTCACTGTTTATATTATATTTTTTCAATGAAATGGGCATACTACCCCACTTGCTTGTCCTCATAGTGTATTGTTCTTTGACCTCCGTTTCACCCCATGCATATAAATTACCATTATCCTCGGGCTTATCGGCACCAACATTACATGTGGCCCACTTTACAGACAAGCCCAGGTCAACATATTCATGAGTCGCATTCTCATTATTGGATACTGCAGACTGTTTTGTTTCACTGTCCCCGTTAGAAGCACTATTGGTTACATATACAATAACGCCATTTTCTGCCTCAGGACCGTACAAGTCAACAGCAGCTTTATCTCTGACTAACGTATGGGATTTAATCTCCGAATAAGAGAGGTTTTCAATTGTTGCCTTGTCAACTCTTTTTCCGTCCAGGTAGTAAAGATACTCTTTTCCGTCAGTTCTGGTTGGCACCCCACCAAAAGGTAATTCTCCCATCTTGGTCGTAAAGATATTTACTCCAATTATGGAATCGGGCTGAACTTTAGTTTCTGGTTCCGCAGAAATCTTGTCATACGCAACATTTGCGCTCATTGTAAGCGATACGCACATTACAACCGGCAAATATAGGAACCTGAGAATCTGGCGACGATCGGACCTTTTGCGGTTCATCATGTCAATGCGGCTCTCAACGCCGTTGCCGTTGAAACTTGCCACTATATTGAATGCCAAGCCGCCCTGTGACTGGCTGAGCAACATAAACTGGTACGGACGGGCATCGGAAAGGGAGTTCAGTACATCGGCATCGGCCTGCTGCTCATGAACAAGACAAAGGTCACGTCTTAGAACCCATACAGCCGGGTTGAACCACTGGAACAGTGACATGAAATCAACCAGCATGAGTTCAAGGGGATGACCGTGTGCTATATGGGCCTTCTCATGCTTAAGGACATTGCTGTCAATGCCGGCATAATCCTTTTCATGCAGCACTATGGTTCCCAGCCAACTGAATGGGCTTACATTCTTATCGGTTACCACAATCCTATAGCCGTCTCCGCGCTCCACGGTCTCTCCACCTCTTACTATGGCCGATACCTTGAGTATGGAGCGTATTCTAAGTATGAGCATTACTATGAGACCTGCCAGATAAGCCGCAAGCAGAATCTGAAACAGCACAGCGGTTTTATCCTTATGTACAGGTGTCTGGAATGCTGCGCTTTCTGTTCCGGTTACGGTTGGGGCAGTAGCACTTGTTTCTGCAACAGGAAAGATGGGTTGGAATTGATTTATAGGAGCAGCAACGGGCTGACTGGCCGTTACGGTCTGAGCAGCTGGGCTCTCGCGAACATCACGATGCACCGTAATCACGGTCAAGGGGAGAACGTAAGAGAGAACAAGTGAGAGTATCAAAGCTCCGCGTTTAAGGCCGTGGAATGTTTCACGACGCAACAAAAGGCGGTACATAAGTACAAAAACAAAGGTTAGCAATGCCGCCTTTCCAAGGAATAAAAGGACTTGAGTATTCATTTTTGGTTTTCAATTTTGTCAATAATACGCTTGAGGTCATCAACTGACAGACGCTCCTCCTCAACCAGTCCAAGGACTACGCTTGAGTAAGAGCTGTCAAAGTATTCATTTACCAGCCCGTGGAAACCGTCCAGACTGTATGCCTTGCGTGACACTACAGGGATGTACTGATAGTTGCTTCCATACGCCTTGCGCTCCAGGAACCCATCTTCCATAAGTGTATGAACCTGATTGGAGAGAGTGTTGAAATTGGGTCTGGGTTCCTCATAATGCTCCTGCAGTTCCCGGACAAACATCGGACCATAGGTCCAGAACTGCTCCATGATGATTTTTTCCTTTTTGGTGAGCTGTCTCATAAGCAAAACAAATTTGTGTTGATGCAAATCAAAAAAATTTTGATATAGCACACAATGCTTTTGAATGAAAATGTTTGTTCCGTTAAGGAACTTTAACTGTTACCAGGGGAAAAAGCGGCCGGTACGCTTCTTGTAATCAAGGTATTCCTGACCGAAATCGCGCTCCAGGCGTTTCTCCTCGGATGATACCTGGAAGGACATAATGATGACGAAAGTTTCATTTAGAGTTTGGAAATGAATTCGTCTATATCGGCATCCGATGTGTTCCAGCTGGTCACGAATCGGACCACACTCTGCTGCGGACCGCAGGGAGCCCAGATCTCGAACGATGCGAACTTGCTGATACGCTCTATCTCCTTTTTGGGCAGACAGAAGAACTGCTGGTTGGTGGGTGAATCAACATAGGGTGAGAATCCCTTTGCAATCATTGCTTTCTTGAGTCTCAAAGCCTGTTGTACGGCATTGCCGGCAATCTCCAGATAGAGGTTGTCTGTGAACAGGGTGCTGAACTGAACGCCCAGCAGACGGCCCTTTGCCAACATTGCGCCGTGCTGTTTTACAAAGGTAAAGAAACGGGGCAGAAGCTCCGGATGAGCGGTAACCACTGCCTCACCGAACATTGCGCCAACTTTTGTTCCACCTATATAGAACACATCGCAAAGGCGGGCTATATCCTTAAGCGTAACATCCTTTGATGCGGCCAGGCCGTAACCCAGACGGGCACCGTCCATATAGAGAGGAATCTTGTACTTGTGGCATACGCGGCTCAAAGCCTCCAGCTCACCAAGTGAGTAGAGTGTGCCCCACTCCGTAGGGAATGACAGGTAAAGCGCCCCGGGAGAAACCATATGCTGATGGTTCTCGTTCTCATAGAACTCATTGAGATAACGCTCTATGTCGTATGCCGCAACCTTGCCCTGATGTGAAGGAACTATCAATATCTTGTGGCCCGATGACTCCACCGCACCTGCCTCAAAGTTGTTGATGTGACCGGTATCGGCAGCCATCACGCCCTCATACTGGTGCAACAGTCCGTCAATGACTGTAGCGTTGGTCTGGGTTCCGCCCACAAGGAAACGTACCAAAGCATCGGGACAACCGCAAGCCTCGCGGATAAGATCTGCAGCACGTCGGGTGTAATCATCCTCACCGTAACCTACCGTCTGTTCAAGATTGGTCTCAACAAGCCGCTGCATAACCTGAGGGTGAGCACCCTCCATATAGTCCGAATCAAAATGAATCATAGTCCTAATACAATTTTGAATACAAATGTAGTGATTATCCAATTTAAAAGGACTTTTCACAATTGAAAACCAAATAACTTTGCATTTAACCATGATATTTCAGACTTAAACTCTTTTAGGTTTAAATAATAAACCTTAATTTCGCTCTTACACTTATAAAAAGGATTCTATCACTAACAATAATGCTTATTCAAGAAAAAGTATGAGAAACCTTCAACAGAGGTTTATCAGGTTAAAATTAAATCGCAATCATCTTATAATTTCAAAAAGCAAAAACAATGAAACGTATTAATTATTTTGTTTGGATGGCGGTCGTTGCATTGACGGCGGCTTCAATTACAGCTTGCTCTAATGATGACAAGAATGATGAGAATGGCACATCAGGTGGTACCTACAGAGTATATACATCAGGTAAAGATTACAGTGATAAGGAAATACCTGACGATGCCAAGACTGTGAAACCGGAAACTACAACTTGGGCTGCAGGAACTTATGTGGTCAGTGGCAATGTCAACATTACCGGCGATATTCATCTTACCGGGAATGTGAACCTCATTCTTTGTGACGGTGCAGAGCTTAAGGTTAACGGCTGCATATTTGGAGGCGAGGACTATGATCATGGTTTTGTACACACTCTTAACATTTATGGCCAGAGTTCAAGCACCGGTAAACTAACCCTTGATTATTCAGGAGACCACTCTTTAGGTGTAATAACAGCTTATGAGCTTAATATTCACGGAGGTGAAATTACTGTGGGTGGTTCAGGAGTATGGCAGGGACTGGAGCCCCGTGCCTTGAACATATATCATGGCAAGATTTCGGCTACTGGTATTGTTGACGGCATACTTGCAATGTCAGGAGGCATGAATGTATATGGCGGAGATGTTTATGCCACTTCAACAGAACATGGACCGGCTCTATTGCTCCCAGAAGGAAATTCAAAACTGACAATTTCAGGAGGAACAGTTACTGCTATATGCACCGGTTTTTCCAGTGCTCTTGATGTGGTTGGAGATCTTATAGTAACTGGTGGTGTAGTATCCGCAACAGGTGGAGAAGGCAACATAGCAATTAATGTAAACAACCTGTCGTTGGGAAATGGCATAGTCCTATATGAAGGCGACAGCCCCAATCCCACTACACCGGCTGCAGACCAATCTGTCTGCTCTTCTCGATACATAATTATCAAGTAATAACCTGTAAACTAACAATAACGATATTTATGAAAATAAGACTACTTATCAGCACATCTCTACTCCTTTCGGTGTGCTTTAGTGTGAATGCCCAGGAAACCAGTGGTTCATGCGGTGAGAATGCCACTTGGAAGTATGAAAATACTACTCTGACCATCTCAGGTACAGGTGATATGTATGACTATGCTTATGGCGAGACCCCATGGAATGCGTATGCAGAGACTATGACAAGCCTTGTCATTGAAGATGGCATTACCTCCATCGGTAACAATGCCTTTGCAGGATGTGAAAAACTGAATAGTGTACAATATCCTGCTTCAGGATTCACTAGCATCGGTGACTATGCTTTCAGCGGTGCCAAGGTGAAACAGCCCAATCTTCCAAGAACGCTGACACATCTCGGAACGGGAGCCTTTGCCGGTAGCCAGGCCAAAGGTGTGTCTATACCCGCAAGCCTGAAGAAGATTGGCGATTATGCTTTTGAAGGCTGCAATCAACTGGAAGGTGTAAGCATCTTTGAGGGTGTGGAGGTAATCGGTGAGTCGGCCTTCGACGGTTGCGCTTTCACCGTGATTACCATACCCGGCTCAGTGAAGACCATCGGCGGTGGAGCTTTCATGTCCAACACAGCGCTGGAGTCTGTCTATATCAGCGCTGGCGTCAAGACCATCGGCGATGCCGCCTTCCAGGGTTGCACCGGTCTGAAGGAAGTTGGCATCGGAGGCAATTCCAAGCCCGCTCTGGGTGAGGCCGTGTTCACGGATTATGACGGCACGACGCTTCTTGACATCGAGGCGTTCTACGTCCCCTACGGCGTTAACTATGCAGGCTGGGGTGGCTTTGATTCTGAGAAGTTCAAGACAGAAATGTTGGGAACGTGGACCAATAGCGATGACCCCTCTCTTGGCAGCGGTAACTGGCGCTTTGACATCTTGGAGGGGAGACTGACCGTCAGCGGAACCGGCCAGCTGAACGTGGCCCCCTGGAACGACGAGCCTGCCATCAATCCCATCATGTATCAGGACTACGAACATCCCGGCTTCTGGGGAGGCATCAAGAGCGCAGTGTTCGGCAACGGTATAACATCCCTTGAGAATATGGCTTGCGGCATGCAGATCAACTGTGCATCCGTTACACTGCCCAATACCCTCAAGACCATCACTAACAGTGCTCTTGAAGAGTGCGCTTTTACCAGTATCGACCTGCCTGAAGGGCTGGAGACCATCGACATGTATGCTTTCTTTGGCTCCAAGTTGACTTCTGTTGTCATTCCAAGCACGGTGACTAAACTCGGTTACAGTGCATTCTTGTTCAATGAGGACTTGGAAGTGGTCACACTTCTGCCCACCACGCCGCCGGCATTGGAACCTGAACTTCCCTTTGGCGAGTGTGAAGCGCTCACGGCCATCTACGTCCCCGCAGGTTGTGCAGAAACCTATAAAACGACAGAAGGCTGGGACACTTATGCTGCCCTGATAAAGGATGCACCCACCACCACCTTTACCTACACTGCATCAGAGAAAGTGACAAAGTTCGATGCCTATGCCAATTTCAAGGGCGCCATGAGCGTGAAATCACATGACTTTGCAGACGGTGCAGGCACCGTAGTCTATGAAGGCTATGTAACGACAATAGGCGAGATGGCATTGACCTATACTAAACTGACGAGCATAACCATTCCCGAATGTGTAACGGTTATTGATACCTATTCTTTCCAGGGTAGTGACAAACTGACGGCGGTCAACTTTGCCGGTACAACGGCACTGACCACCATCGGTGACAGAGCCTTTAATGGCTGCTCTGCACTGACCACCTTCACCGTTCCTGCTACGGTCACAAGCATTGGCGCGAGAGCCTTTGCATATTGTTCAGAACTGTCCACCTTCACCTTTGCTGGTACACCAACCATCACCAGCATCGGCAACTCAGCTTTCAGCGATTGTAAGAAATTGACGTCCTTTACCATTCCCGAGAGTGTGAAGACCCTCGGTACGACGGTGTTCTGGTTTGCAGGTCTCACCTCGCTGAACATCCCAGCTGGTGTTGCCAGTATCGGTCAGGCACTCTTCTGCTCGAGTCCCGTTGCCACAGTGACCGTGGATGCAGGCAATGCCAAGTATGCCGACCTGGGATGCAACGGCATCTTCGAGATAGCTTCCAACAAACTCATTGCCGGCGGTGCTGTTACCACTATTCCTGATGGAATCACTACCATTGGTGAAGAGGCTTTCTGGGGAGAGGAAGGAACGTTTGCGCTCACACTGCCTAAGAGCGTCACCACCATCGAGAGCCGCGCTTTCCACATGACCAGCGGACTGACCAGCGTCAATATTCCTTCTGGCGTCACCCATATTGATGCAGAGACTTTCTTCTTCTGTGAGATGCAGGATGTCTATTGCTTTGCCAGTCCGACAATCACATGGGACGGCGGCATGAAGGATGACTTCAGCTTGATGAACCCCAAGTCCACCAAGTTCCACGTGGCAGAAGCAGATATTAACAAATGGACAGAGAATTTCCCCGATGCAAATGTTACCTTTGTGGGTGATTTGACAACCGGAATCAACCCCGCACGTTTGTCGCTTGAAGACGGTTATCGATATAACCTGGGCGGACAGCGTATTCAGAATGGCCATAAAGGTATTATCATTCTGAACGGCAGGAAGCTGTTTGTAAAATAACAAACTATCTGGATGAATTCAACAGAACAGGAACTTGAAATAATAGCACAGACAAGGAATGAGGTACTTGGCCGTAAGGATCATACGGGCGTGAACCTCTTCCTTGTGTGGGGCTATCCTACTGCATTCTTTCTGCTTGTGGAATTTGCCGCACTGTTGCTGTGGAATGAGAACTGGTGCAGTTGGTTGTGGGTAGGAATACCCTTGGTGGGCGCACCGCTTATGATTCATATCAAGCGGAAAGATTTTGAGCGTACCGGTAGGCGCACCATCAATGAAAGTCTTGCTGTTGAACTGTGGTTATTCATAGGATTTGTCTGCTTCTTAAGTGGATTAGGAACTGGTTTTGCAGATCTGTTTGAGCAATGCTATTGTACTATTCAAGGAGTGCTTGTAGGATTCGGATGTTTTCTTACCGGCAGTATATCACGATTCAGGCCGGTAAAAGTATGTGGCTTAATTGGTTCTGTTCTATCATTCTCCTGCCTTTTCTTTCAAGGTGACTTGTGGCCTTGGCAATTGTTTATGACCGCCATTTTTACAGTCGTCGCCTTAATCATTCCCGGACACTTGTTCCGCTATTATGCCAAACATTCCCAACCTTAATTGCCACCTATATGGATTTCAAATTTCCTGTAATAAACCCGCTGCTTCACAATGAACTGCGCCTAAAGATAATGGTAGCGCTTGACAACTTGGAGAGTGCTGATTTTGTTTATCTGTGTCAGATTACTGATTCAACAAAAGGCAACCTGAGCGTACAGATAACAACTCTGAAAGATGCCGGTTACATTGAAGTAATAAAAACCGGGCTTGGCCGTCTGTCGCACACCGTGTGCCGTATTACCCGTCAAGGCCACGAAGCCTTAACCACATACGAGGAAGGTCTTCGTTCCCTCTTCAACCAGCAAATCCCCGCTCAAAAAGAAAAACAACAAGACAAACAAATAGGCTGATCCATCTCGTTTCTGCCTGAAATTGTGTAATTATGCGGTCTGCAACCTTGCCCTGATGTGAAGGAACTATCAGGATTTTGTGGCCCGATGACTCCACGGCGCCAGCCTCCAGATTGTTGATGTGGGCTACATCGGACGCCATTATACCTTCATACTGGTGGAGCAGACCGTCTATCACAGTTGCATTGGCCTGGGTTCCGCCCACCAGGAAACGCACAAGTGCATCGGGACAGCCGCAGGCTTCGCGAATAAGGTTAGCGGCGTGAGTGGTGTACCCATCTTCGCCATACCCTACAGTCTGTTCATGATTGGTCTCAACAAGCCGCTGCATCACCATAGGATGCGCACCCTCCATATAATCGGAATCAAAGTGGAGTATATCTGGTTTTATTCGCTTAATTTGTGAATGCAAATGTAATGATTATCCAATTTAAAAAAACTAAATTCGCATCTGAAAACCAAATTACCTTCTAATCAATATGGCATCGGAAGTTTACTACACGGACCTTAGGACAGACCCTGCACACCACCTGCTGTACAAGCTGGAAAAACTGGTACGCAAAGCGGGCATAGCAAACATTGACTTTAACGGCAAATTCACCGCAATCAAGATACACTTTGGTGAGATAGGCAACATGGCTTATCTAAGACCCGATTATGCCGCCGTTATTGTCAGGATTATCAAGGAACTGGGTGGAAAACCGTTCCTGACTGACTGCAACACCCTGTACACCGGTTGGCGTTCTAATGCCATTGACCATCAGGACACCGCCATGAAACATGGTTATACCCCTTTCAGTGTGGGCACTCAAGTGATAATAGCCGACGGTCTTAAGGGGCTTGATTATGTAGAGATTCCCATTGACGGAGAGTATTGCAAGGCCCCCAAGATAGGTACTGCCATAGCAGAGTCCGATATCGTGGTTTCCATTAACCACGTAAAGGGACATGAGATGGCCGGTTTCGGCGGTGCCCTCAAAAACCTGGGTATGGGCTGCGGAAGCGTGGCCGGCAAGAAGGAGATGCATTGCGCATCCAAGCCCCGCATTGACAAGGACGAGTGCCGAGGCTGCTCACTCTGTGTAAAGAACTGCGCCAGCCATGCCATTTCGCTTGTGGACCGAAAGGCTGTGATTGACTATGACAAATGCGTGGGTTGCGGTCAGTGCGTAGCCACCTGCCAGTTCAACGGTGCCGTAGTGGACAACGATGAGCAGGTGGATATCCTTAACTGCAAGATAGCCGAATATGCCAAGGCCACACTTCTTGGCAAGCCCAACTTCCATATCAACCTGATTATTGACGTATCACCCGAATGCGACTGCTGGGGTTATAACGATGCTCCTGTAGTTCCCAATATCGGAATGCTGGCTTCATTTGATCCCGTTGCCCTGGATTGCGCCAGTGCCGATCTGGTCAACAAGGCACCCGTTATCCCATCGGACAACGTGCTCTCGCACAATCTGGAGCACCACAAGCACGACCACGGTGACCACTGGCACATGATCCACCCCGACACCAACTGGCGCTCATGCGTGGAACATGCCCAGAAGATAGGTCTGGGATCTATGGACTACACTTTAATTACGGTTTAACCTCATGATGCGGACCGGACGGTCTGCACCCACTTCAAGGTTAGGACACAGTGTTTCACGACCTGTGTCCTTGAAGCCACATTTTTCCATCACGCGGCCCGATGCCGGATTCTCGGGAAAATAGTCTCCCCACAAAACCGTGAAACCTTTAACGTTGAAGCAATAATCTATGACCAGCCTCAAAGCTTCTGTACAAATACCCTTACCCCAGTAAGGATGGCCTATCCAATAACCAACTTCACACTGGTCACTGGGAATATTCAGGTTTGAGTTTGATGCAGGAAGATATCCCACACAACCAATGGCCTCACCTGTTTCCTTGAACTCTACCGCCCACATCGTATCCGTATTGAAAACTGTCTTTATTATCTGCAGGCTCTCTTCCACGCTTTTGTGAGGCGGCCAGCCTGCACGCGGTCCCACATCGGGATCAGATGCATATTTGAAAAGAGACTCGGCATCACATTCACGCCAAGGTCTCAACAGTATTCTCTCTGTTTCCATCATAGTTTTCCGTTCAATATCCGGTTGCGGACGCAGTTGACGGCCGGCTTGAAAAAATCCGGCTCCATTGATTCAAGTGTAGCTTTGAACTCGGCCAAAAGCTCCGGATAGAACTTGCACATGCGGTATGCAAGTTTCATGCTGATGGACTGGATGCCGGGCAGTTCATCTGCATCGGACATATGCTCCAGACAGAAATCAAGAAAGTCTGTGCGCAGATCATCCTCATCCATCTTGAGTCGTTCAATGATATTGAGTGAAAGCCTACGGACCGATGAGCTAGGCGTTGTCAGGGCCAAGTCCATAAGCTCATTAAGGATAGGTTGCAACTGGGTAAGTTCCTGATCTGTCGCCTTGGTCAAAGTCCAAAACGCGTTCCGCGCCACCCGCTCATCATCACTATGCATGAACCGACGGGTAAAGCCCAGAAAATCACCCGTCTGCTTTACCTCCCGATAAACGGCCTGAGCATCAAGCTCGCCAAATACCGCCCTCACCCTATCATCAGTCAACGCCGCCATCTTTTAAGCATGGGGAAGAAGCTGTACATCATCTGCTTGTACTCATCCTTGGTCATAGGTTTAGGCATATTTTTGTTAACCTCATCCACAAACTGGGCGCAATGCTCTATCATCTGGTCCATTGTCATATCCTGCAGAAAATGCCCATCCTTATAGCAGTACTGGCAATAATCAAAATTGGTACTGCCATCAGCATTGGTTCCGCAATCCTCAACTCGCGTGAGCGGCATACCGCAACTCTGGCAGAACTGCGGCAACTGGCCCTCACGGAAAGCCTTCTCCTTCTTAGGGAATGATGCATCATAAGTCTCAAACGCATCGGGATTGGCATCGGCCACAAAATAGCCCTGCGGAGGGCAATAGGTAGCCTCAATACCGCCAAGCCAGCCAGGAATCAACTCCTTAGCCAGAAAATAAGGAACCTCAGCATCCTTGGGTTCAGAATGATAATGGATGCCCAGCTTGCTAGCCAACCCGAATCCCGCATGCTTGTAGAACTCAATGTTACCTTCCATGCAGATAAAGCCCACACCCATCTCACGCGCCTTATCCAGCGCATAGTTCAGCAGCTTAAGCCCATACCCTTTACGCTTGTAATTAGGATGAATGCTGATAGGACCGAAAGTCCATGACGGCTTGCGTGAACCATCAGCCAACACAAGTTCCGCCTTTGAGAACATCACGTGGCCGATAATCCGTCCGTCCTCCTCCATCACAAAGTCCAGCTCCGGAATAAAGTCAGGATTGTTCCTATACTGATTCAGCACAAAATGCTCTACGCACCCCGGCTTATAAACATTCCAAAACGCCTCGCGGGTAAGTTCCTCCACCACCCGATAATCCTCCGGCCTCTCAAGTCTTATATTCATAATTGTAAACCTTTATCTTCTTAGCAAAAATAGATTATTCTTTTGACGAATTGCCGTACTCTATTGGAGATTCTGCAACGAGGGACTTTTAAATCTGTACACCAGTATTGCCGGGTTCTCAGTTTTGGATATTGTCTGGAATAAACTTATCGCTTTCCTGTAGTTAGGAGTATTTTTGCGTCCTTCATCTATTGAATCAAATGCGGACGCCCAAAGGTTCGGATAAAGGACGCTGATAAAGCCTTTTTCATTGCTGTCATAGAATAAAGGAAGGGGGGCAATATCATAAAAAAGAACGTCATCATTAGTAGTCTCGCTGTCAAACAGATATTTAGTGCCGTTCAATGTGTCCACCAACATCAGGAACTGTGAATCTTCCGATATAGACTGACATTTGAAATTAACGGCAAACATGGAATTGACAGTATACATATTATCAATACATGCATTGCCTTTTGAATCAATCAAGAAATTGAATCCCATTACATTTATATACTTCAAATCTTTCACGTTGAAGTTTTTTGCCTTGAAGTCAAAAGAGAGCGACTTTTCCAGTTTCCCCCCGCTTGAAACAGAATAGAAGTCATTATAGAAGGGTATCCGGTATAAAACACTTCCGTTAATTGTGGCAAAAGGTTGCATCAATGGTTCCGAGAATATCTTGTCATAACTAAGATACCCATCAATAACTTCTTCTTTCTCAATGTCCAATATAACCAGCCTGGGACCATCAACACCACCGCAGTTTACTGCAAGAGTTTCCTCATTTATGAAAGCCAAATCCTCTGGATAGAAATCAACCTGTATGGTTTTGTAATACTGACCATTACCCTTATCAAACAAGAGAATCTTCATGCCCTCAGGGTCAGCAATGGCTATATACCTTTCAGAAAGCGCAAAGTCTCCTATCTCAAGGTAATCAGATAATGCGCGGCCTTGCCGGTCAATATAAAAACACTCCTTCCCGTCCCAACCGTATGAGTGCAGGATATTGTTGCGCGTAGTCAGGTAGATTCCGCTTTCATCAGAACGGATAAGGTTCACAGTACCTACCAGATGTTTATCATCCAGTGGAATAACAGCAATACTATCGCAGATATCAGACAGGTTTACCAGTCTTACAGCATCATCCATATTGCAGTCAATAACCCTTTGAGCATCCCGCGTTATTGTCCTGTTATTGCTGTTGCAAGACAGGATCAGCAACACAAAACAAGTTGTCAGCAAGTATCGAATCTTATCAATTCCTGAATCCATAGCAAGCATTATTTGACACAAAGATACGACATCCACAATGTGTTTTTGCCTGAAATTGTGTAATTTTGCGCGTCAAAACGAAACATTCTACGAAATAATGGAATACGATTTCAGAGCAATTGAAAAGAAATGGCAGGAAAAGTGGGCCAAAGAGGGTACCTACAGAGTTAAGGAGGATGCCTCAAGACCCAAGTATTACGTACTAAACATGTTCCCCTACCCCTCAGGCGCCGGCCTGCACGTAGGCCACCCGCTGGGTTACATTGCATCGGACATTTATGCCCGCTACAAGCGTCAGTGCGGCTTCAACGTCCTGAACCCCATGGGTTACGATGCATACGGCCTGCCCGCCGAACAGTACGCCATACAGACCGGCCAGCACCCCGCAATTACAACTGAGAACAACATAAACCGCTACCGCGAGCAGCTGGACAAGATAGGATTCTCATTCGATTGGGACCGCGAGGTACGCACCTGCGAGCCCGGTTACTACCACTGGACCCAGTGGGCATTCCAGAAAATGTTCAACTCATTCTACTGCAACAAGTGCCAGAGCGCCCAGCCCATTGAGAAGCTCATTGAGCACTTTGAACAGAAGGGCACCGAGGGCCTTGACGTAGCTCAGAGCGAAGAGCTTGAGTTCACCGCAGCAGAGTGGAAGGCTATGGATGACAAGCAGAAGTCCGATGTCCTAATGAACTACCGCATAGCCTACCAAGGCGAGACAATGGTAAACTGGTGCGCCGGACTGGGCACCGTACTTGCCAACGATGAGGTAGTTGAGGGAGTATCGGTCCGCGGCGGATTCCCCGTGGAGCAGAAAAAGATGCGCCAGTGGTGCTTAAGAGTATCTGCTTACGCACAGCGCCTGCTTGACGGTCTGGACAAGATAGACTGGTCAGATTCCATCAAGGAGACCCAGCGCAACTGGATAGGCCGCTCTGAGGGTACTGAGATGCAGTTCCACGTAAAGGACAGCGACATAGAATTCACCATATTCACAACCCGCGCTGATACAATATTCGGTGTAACATTCATGGTTCTGGCTCCCGAGAGCGAGCTTGTAGCACAACTCACAACTCCTGCCCAGAAGAAAGAGGTGGATGCCTACGTAGCTGCCGTAAAGAAGCGCACCGAGCGCGAGCGCATAGCCGACCGCAAGGTAACAGGCGTGTTCAGCGGATCATATGCCATCAACCCCTTGACAGGTGAGGATGTACCCGTTTGGATAAGTGATTATGTACTGGCCGGCTACGGTACAGGCGCCATCATGGCCGTTCCCGCACATGACAGTCGTGACTACGCATTCGCCAAGCATTTTGGCCTTGAGATCCGTCCGCTCATTAAGGGTTGCGATGTATCAGAGGAGAGCTTTGATGCCAAGGAGGGTGTGATGATGAATTCACCCCGTCCTGACCAGATCCGTGAGGGCGGTCTCAACCTGAACGGACTCACAGTCAAAGAGGCCATTGCCGCCACCAAGAAATATGTAAAGGAGAACAAGCTGGGCCGCATCAAGGTCAACTACCGTCTGCGTGACGCCATATTCAGCCGTCAGCGCTACTGGGGCGAGCCCTTCCCTGTTTACTATAAAAACGGTATTCCCACAATGATCCCTGAGGAGTGCCTGCCGCTGGAGCTCCCCGAGATAAGTGAGTATAAGCCCACCGAGACCGGTGAGCCGCCGCTTGGCCACGCCCAGAACTGGGCCTTTGACACCAAGTCTAAGAAGGTAGTAAGCAAGTCACTCATAGACAACGTGACCGTATTCCCGCTGGAGCTCAACACCATGCCCGGATTTGCTGGCTCATCGGCCTACTATCTGCGTTACATGGATCCGCACAATGACAAGGCTTTGGTAAGCAAGGAGGCTGACAGCTACTGGAAGTGCGTAGACCTCTATCTGGGAGGTTCAGAGCACGCAACCGGACACCTTATCTACTCCCGTTTCTGGAACAAGTTCCTTAAGGACCTGGGCGTAAGTGAGGTTGAGGAGCCGTTCAGCAAGCTTATCAACCAGGGTATGATACAGGGCCGCAGTAACTTTGTTTATCGTATCAAGGACACCAATACATTCGTATCATTCGGTCTCAAGGACCAATATGACACCACTCCCATCCACGTTGACGTAAACATTGTAAGCGCCGATGTTCTGGATTTAGATGCATTCAAGAAGTGGCGTCCCGAATATGAGAGCGCCGAGTTCATTCTTGAGAACGGCAAGTACATCTGCGGCTGGGCTGTCGAGAAGATGAGTAAGTCCATGTTCAACGTAGTCAACCCCGATGTAATCATCGAGAGATACGGTGCCGATACCTTGCGCATGTACGAGATGTTCCTTGGCCCGCTTGAGCAGTCAAAGCCCTGGGATACCAACGGCATTGACGGCTGCCACCGCTTCATCCGCAAGATGTGGAACCTATTCACTGACAAGGAAGGTAACCTGAACATCAATGATGACGCACCTTCAAAGGATGAGCTCAAGTCAATCCACAAGCTTATAAAGAAGGTGACCGAGGATATTGAGAACTTCTCATACAACACATCGGTAGCCGCATTCATGATCTGCGTAAACGAGCTTTCGGCCCTTAAGTGCAACAAGCGGGTGGTACTGACCGACCTTGTAAAGCTGATTGCACCGTTTGCCCCGCACATTGCCGAGGAACTCTGGCAGGCTCTGGGCAACCAGACCACAGTTTGCGATGCCCAGTGGCCCAAGTTTGATGAGAGCTACCTTAAGGAGGACAGCATAACCTACTCCATCTCATTCAACGGCAAGACCCGCTTTACGCTTGACTTCCCGGCTGATGCAACCCAGCAGGAGATCCAGGATGCAGTTCTGGCCAATGAGAAGGCACAGGGCTACATTGACGGCAAGCCCATCCGCAAGGTGATTGTGGTTCCGCGCAAGATCGTGAACATCGTAATCTAAGCAGCATGAAACTGGTTTTTGCCACCAACAACAGCCATAAGCTTGAAGAGGTCCGCCAGATACTTAGCGACCGCTTTGAGGTGCTATCCCTGAACGACATAGGTTGCCACGAGGATATCCCTGAGACCGGTGATACCTTTCAGGACAACGCCCTGCAGAAAGCCCGTTACGTCAAGGAGCACTACGGTTATGACTGTTTTGCCGACGATACCGGCCTGGAGGTTAAAGCCTTGAACGGAGCACCCGGAGTTCACTCGGCACGATATGCCGGTGACCATGATTCGGAGGCCAATATGACAAAACTTCTGGGTGAACTTGAAAAAAAATCGGACCGCAGCGCACAATTCCGCACTGTTGTTGCGTTATTACTTAACGGACAGGAAGTTCTGTTTGAGGGAATTGTGACAGGAAAGATTGCGACAGAGCGCCATTACGGAGACGGCGGATTCGGTTATGATCCTATTTTTGTCCCGGATGGTTACTCCGAAACATTCTCTCAGATGTCTTCCCAAGGCAAGAACCTTATAAGTCACAGGGGACGCGCCGTAAGGAAACTGGCAGAATATTTAAAACAATTATGATAAAGAGACTGACAAGAGGAGCCATTATCGCAATAGCTGCGGTAATGCTCCTGTTGCCTTTTTATAAGGCTCAAGCCGGCATACCGGTCGGTACCTGGAGATCACATCCGGCATATAACAACGCTACTTTCGCATTGAATGCCTTCGGAAAGATATTCGTGATAAGTGAGGGAGCGCTGTACTTCTATGATCCGGCCGATGAAGCAATATATACCATAGACAAAACAGGCGGACTTTCAGATACTGAAATTGCCATGATGGCATATTGCAATACAGAAAAAGCCGTTATCCTGGCCTATTCAAACGGTAATATAGACATTTTATATGAAGATGAGACCATTTATAATTTCACTGACATAAAAAACAATTCTATTGGCAACGCTTCTGTAAATGAAATCAAGGTTTACGGTGACAAAGCATACATATCAACTGACATAGGCCTTATTGTTTTTGATGTAAAAAAACGTGAAATCAGCAATTCATATAAATTTGACTCTCCTGTACATACATCTATCATTCTGCATGATTCAATTCTTTGCAGCAGTAATGCCGGTATTTATCTTGGTAACCTGAATGATAATCTTCTTGACAGTTCCAATTGGAAAATGTTCCTTTCCAGAAAATTCATAGACCTGTTTGAATTCAATGGATTACTGATGGGAAGATCATATAACAATATCATAAGGACTATAAACAGAAAGAACGGAGACCTGACTGATATAAAGAATAATGTAAACGGAATATCTTATATAAATGATAATCTGGCATTGATACAGGATACCATTCTTACTGTCTTTACGACTATTGAAAACAGTCAGGATTATCATTTTCAAAATCATTTGAACCATGTCATATCTGTTGGAAATAATATATGGATATGTGAAGGTACAAAAGGACTTTGTCTCTATACTATCAGCAACAATGAGTTTGTCTGCAAATTACATGATATTAAACCCAACAGTCCGCGACGTAACTGGTTTCATTCCGTATCATGGCCTGAAACCGATAAAATGCTTGTTGTAGGCGGATGTCATAATTATTCAGGAATCAATTATGAAGGAACTGTAATGACATATAAAGACGGCCGTTGGAATTATTTACAGGATAACCTTAATGAAATTACAGGACTCAATTATATAAACCTTACAGAAGCTGCACAGGATCCTCATGACAACAGTCATATTTTTGTAGGTTCAACAGGACAAGGTCTTTATGAATTCAAAAATGACAAATTTTATAAGCTTCATACCTGGAACAACAGCGGATTGACAAGTATCCTTAACGATAACGAATACAACAAATACAATTATGTCCGTATAAGTGCACTCCAATATGACAGTAAAGGAAACTTATGGATGGCTAACAATGAGACTGATACCATAATAAAAGTTATGGAACCTGACGGAAACTGGTTTGGATTATATTATAAGGATATCGCCGGTTTACCTACATTCAAACAACTCAGATTTCATGGTTCAAACAAAGTTTGGCTCAATTCTTCCAGATATGTTCCTGGAATAGTATGCATAGACACTAAAGGAACCATAAAAGACAATAGTGATGACTCTTTCAGATTTTCAGGACCATTTTTCAAAAATCAGGACGAAAAAACTGAAGAAATAGACGATATTTATTTCTATGAATTTGATATGAACGGTATCTTGTGGATAGGTACAAACAGGGGTATTTTCATTCTTAAAGATCCTGATAACTTCATAAATGACAATAATCCTGTTTTTGAAAGAATAAAGATACCCAGAAATGATGGATCAGGACTAGCTGATTATCTTTTCAGTGAAGTTATTACAACAGCCATATATATTGACCAAGGAAACCGTAAATGGATAGGTACAGTGGATGATGGAGTTTTCCTTATGAGTGCTGACGGAACAAAGACTCTAGAGCATTTTACCACAAGTAACAGTCCGCTTCCATCAAACTATATAATGAGCATAACCGAAAACGTAGATAATGGCTCCATATTCTTTGGTACAGAGCTTGGAATGGTTGAGTATGGAGGTCAGGCCAGAGACCCGCAAGAAAACCTTTCTAAATCAAATATTCTTGTATATCCCAATCCTGTAAAACCTGAATTTGATGGTTATGTAACAATAACCGGTCTTACGCAATGGAGTACAATACGCATTACATCTAATTCAGGACATCTTATTCATCAGGGAATATCCAATGGTGGTTCATACAGCTGGAACCTTACTGATATGAACGGACATAAAGTGACATCAGGTATTTATCACGCTGTTATTACAAATCAGGAGAGCAACAAAAGTGAAAGTGTATCTATAACTGTTATCAGATAAGATATACGTATCTCTTTCCTATAATGAATATGTATGTTTTCTTTTTATTTCTATTGAACTTTTGTTTTATATAGGGTGTTGATACTGTTGATATCTTTTTCTATTAAAAGATACTTATTTTTATCCCCTGAAACTGATATTTACAAACAATTGTATTAACAATATAAATCATTAATATAGAATAAATTATATAGGTTTACACATATAGTTTACATCTATATTGGTATATGGTTTGATAAATGTCTTGAAATAATGGTGTTTATTGTCTGTTTGTAAAAACTCCAATAAAAAAATGGTATGAACATTAGTTTTTCAAAAATAGTTCCATACTTGAATGTGATTTGAAATAGCAATTTTTAAGTTCACTTTTTATGTTTTTGTTTTAAACACTTATTTACCTTCTTTTCAACAGGAATAATCGTTTAAATCAACTAATTTTACACAGGACATAAAAGAATGATATGAGAAAACTAAGTGTTGCTGAACTTGGAAGAATGGGTATAGAAGAGTTCAGGATAAGTAAAAAACTGCCTCTTACTGTTATTCTTGATGATGTACGCAGTCTCTATAATGTAGGATCTGTATTCCGTACATCGGATGCATTCAGAGTTGAACGTATAATATTGTGTGGTATAACTGCTACTCCCGATAATTGCCTGGTAGAGATACATAAAACAGCACTTGGAGCAGAAGAAAGTGTTGAATGGATATATACGGATGATTGTGTCAGTATTGTAAAAGAACTTAAGGGTAAAGGTTATGTTACTGTTGCCGTAGAACAGGTTGAAGGTAGTATAAAGCTCGATGAATTTAAGGTTGATCCTGTTAAAAGATATGCACTTGTTTTAGGTAATGAAGTAAAAGGAGTTAACCAGAATGTTGTAGATGAATGTTCTGTCTCACTTGAGATACCTCAATATGGAACAAAACATTCATTGAATGTATCGGTCACTGCCGGTCTTGTAATATGGGAATTCGCCAGACAGTTAAAAGAGTTGCTTTAGACTTTATCCTAATGGGCTTCAAGCCAGTTTGATCCCCATCCGCAGTCTGCTATAAGGGGAACAGACATGGGCCATGCATTCTGCATCTCTTCAATTACAATATTCTTTACCTTTTCTTCTTCGCCAGGTACAACATTGAAATTAAGTTCATCATGAACTTGAAGTATCATGGTTGATTTTATGTTTTCATCCATGAACCTGCGATAGATTGCAATCATGGCTTTCTTTATGATGTCTGCAGCACTTCCTTGGATGGGAGCGTTTATGGCGTTCCGTTCTGCAAAACCTCTGACTGTAGCATTATGGGAATTGATGTCCGGCAGATAGCGTTTGCGTTTTAGTATGGTCTCTATATATCCCTTTTTGCGTGCTTCATCAATGGAATGGTCCATATATTGCTTAATGCCGCTGTAAGTCTTAAAGTAGTTTTCAATCAGTTCTTTAGCCTCTGTACGGCTCACACCCATGCGCTGTGCCAGACCAAAAGCGGATATTCCGTAAATGATACCGAAGTTTGCTGTTTTGGCTTTGCTGCGTTCGGATTTTGATACCTCTTCTATTTTTTTGTGGAATACCTTGGCAGCGGTAGCGGCATGAATGTCATGTCCTAACTTGAAATCTTCTATCATATTCGGGTCCTGACTCAAGTGAGCCATTATTCGAAGCTCAATCTGCGAATAGTCGGCACTGAAGAATTTGCATCCAGGTTCAGGAATGAAAGCTTTGCGTACCTCCTTTCCGTCCTCATCCCGGACAGGAATGTTCTGCAGGTTCGGATTGCTTGAACTGAGTCGTCCCGTAGCTGTCACGGTCTGGTTGAATGATGTATGAATCTTGCCTGTAGCGGAATTTACCAACTGCGGCAATGAGTCCACGTATGTTCCAAGCAGTTTCTTTAGTCCACGGTATTGAAGGATAAGGTCAACTATGTTATGTTCAGCACGGAGTGATTCCAGTACTTCCTCCGATGTCACGTACTGACCGGTCTTGGTTTTCTTGGGTTTATCCGTAATCTTCATCCTTTCAAACAGGACCTCTCCAACCTGTTTTGGTGACAGTATGTTGAATTGATTACCTCCAGCCTCCTGGAATATCCTGGTCTCCAGCGCTTTCATTCTCTCTGTAAAGAGCCGTGATGTTTCGGCCAATGCGGCAGGATCAATCATAACGCCATTCCTTTCCATATAGGCCAATACCTGTACAAGAGGCATTTCAACTTCTGTGAATAATGATGTGGTACCGTCCTTTTCAAGCTCTTTCTCAAGGATGTGCTTCAATTGCAGTGTTACATCGGCATCCTCACATGCGTATTCATAGACTTTGCCTGGATCAAGGTCTGACATGTTCTTCTGGTTCTTTCCCTTTTGGCCTATCAGTTCTTCAATATGAATGGTCTTGTAGCCAAGGTAAATTTCGGCCAGATAATCCATATTATGACGGAGTTCAGGCTGAAGCAGATAGTGTGCAATCATGGTGTCAAAAAGTTTGCCTTGAACTTTGATTCCGTAGTTGCCCAGAATGAGAATGTCATATTTTATGTTCTGCCCTATCTTGAGGGTTGCCGGGTTTTCAAAGACGGAACGGAAAATCTCAAGCATCCGTTGCTTCCCTTCTTTATCCCGGGGCATTGCCACGTACCAGGCTTCATGTTCGTAATGGCTTATGCTCAAACCTACTATCTGTGCCGATATTGCGTCAGTTCCAGTGGTTTCTGTATCAAAACAGAAAAAATCCCATGCAGTGATTTTATGGGCTAACGTTTCAGCATCATTTTCTTTTTCAATGAGATAGTAGTTATGTTGCACTGATTTTATGTCCTTGAGATTTGAATATTCCTGCTCAGGCTGGGCGTCGGGCTGGAATATGTCAAACAGATCGCCATGAAAACCGTCGTTTGCTGAGGGTTTGCTTTTTTGTTCCGGTGTGTTTGAACCCTCCCGTGTTTTGTCAAATATTTCAGGTTCTCCTGTTTTGTGTACAGTTCCGGTAGAACTGTTCCTTGTCTTGAACTTGTTCATCAGAGTGCGGAACTCAAGATCTTCAAACAGACCTGTCAGTTTCTGTCCGTCAGGTTCGGAGAATTTGAGCTGTTCCATGTCAAGTTCAATAGGAACATCGGTTCTTATGGTAGCAAGCAGACGGCTGAATTTGATCTGCTCAACGTTGTTTTCAACTTTCTCCTTAAGTGCGCCCTTTAGTTTGTCCGTATTGGCCAGCAGTCCGTCAATATCTCCAAAATCGTTTATAAGTTTTACGGCTGTCTTCTCTCCTATTCCTGGACAACCTGGAATGTTATCCGAACTGTCGCCCATGAGTCCAAGCATATCTATTACCTGGGTTGTATTGCTTAGACCGTATTTTTCCAGCACCTGCCTGGGGCCCATCACTTCATAGCCGTTGTTTCCATATTTGGGCCGATATATCAGCGCCCTGTCTGTAACCAACTGACAATAGTCCTTATCAGGGGTCATCATATATGTTGTTATGCCCTTTTCATCGGCTTTATGGGCCAAAGTACCTATCACGTCATCTGCCTCGAATCCTGGCACTTCAAGGATTGGGATACGGTATGCTTCAAGTATCTGCTTTATTACCGGTACGGATTCCCGTATTACCTCGGGTGTCTCTTCACGCTGCGCCTTGTATTCCTTATACAACTCATGTCGGAATGTGCCGCCTTTGGGGTCGAACGCCACTCCTATATGGGTGGGTTGCTCCTTTGTCAGAATCTCCTCAAGTGTGTTCACGAATCCGAGCACTGCCGATGTGTTGAATCCTTTTGAATTGATTCTGGGAGCCTTAAGGAAAGCATAGTATGCCCTGTATATCAACGCATAAGCATCTAGAAGAAACAGTTTGTCCATAAAAGAGAATGTTTGATATGTAAAAGTACAATTTTTTCTTGAAACGGACATTTATTGCTAATTTTGTGCCGGTATGGATAACAATAAGCAGATATTTTTGCCGATAGAATCTGAGTTCAATGAATTCAAATCAATGTATTCATCGCTGTTTTCCAGCACCAATCCTGCTGTTGACCTTCTGCTCAGGTTCCTGCTGCAGCGCAACGGCAAGATGATGCGACCGGTGCTTGTATTGCTTGTTGCCAAAAGCCTGTGTAACGATATCCCTGCCGGCATTTACCACTTGGCATCGGCCGTTGAATTAGTCCATCAGGGTAGCCTTATCCACGATGATGTAGTAGATGAGAGTGAGACCCGTCGTGGCAAAACATCGGCCAATGCCGCCTTTGACAACCGTCTGGCCGTGCTTTTGGGTGACTATATAGTATCCAAATCACTTCAGGAAGTGGTTGCTACCCGGAACATGGATTGTGTAAATGCAATTTCAGCTCTGATAGGGACCCTTTCAGAAGGAGAGATAACCCAACTGGATGTCCTTAATAGCGATACTCTCTCTGAAGATGCCTATTTTGACATAATAACCGGAAAGACCGCAAGCCTTTTTGCAGCCTGCACCACACTTTCCGCCATATTATGCGGTGCCACCCCAGAACAGGTGGAGTCATTCCGAACCTATGGAACCATTGCCGGCCTCTGTTTCCAGATAATGGATGATATCCTGGATTATCATGAAAGTAAGGAGACCGGCAAGCCCTCCGGCAATGACTTGAAGGAGGGAAAATTCACTCTCCCGGCCATCTATGCCCTCAATAACAGCAGCCGCGACTGGACCAAGCATATCAAAGCCATCCGCAACCTTACCGCAACCCCACAGCAGATACAAGAGGTAACAGAATACACCCTTTCCAACGGAGGAATAGACTACGCCATCCAAAAGATGCAAGAGCTTAAGACCAAAGCCCTTAACGCACTCCCAACTCAGATGGAAGAAACCTTCCGTTCCGCCTTCACCAGCTACCTGGAGCTAATCATAAACCGTTCCAAATAAGGTAAAGCTTCTCTTTTGCACAAGTAAAAATTGAGTCTATAGTTTCAGAACCGTCGCCACCCTCGGCGCGTCAGAGGGAGGGTCCCGCCACGTAGTGGTGGGAGGGATAGGCCCGAAGGGCCGTAGTTCTGGAAACTATAGACTCAATTTTTACGATCTACAATATCGTAGTATTATTTGGTGATTTCGTCCAGAAGTTTATCGGCCAGACGGCTGGCACCTATACGGAAGCGTGTGTTGTTAAGCCAGTCTTTGCCCAGGATGATCTTAGCTATTGTCCAGTACAGCAAGGCATCATCAACGGAGCTAATGCCACCGGCAGCCTTGACGCCAACTGTACGTCCGGTTTCATCGGCATATTCCCTTACAGTCTTGCACATTACGCAGAATGATTCAGGGTCTGCTCCGGGAATCTCCTTTCCGGTAGATGTCTTGATAAAATCAGCTCCTGAATACATGGCAATAAGAGCCGCTTTCTTCACATTATCCAATGTGCCAAGTGCTCCGGTCTCAAGTATCACTTTCAGGGTCTTGTCTGCGCACAGAGCCTTCAGTTCATCGGTCTCATCGGCCAGAGTCTCATAATCGCCGTTAAGGATGTGTCCGGCGTTCTGTACAATGTCTATCTCATCAGCGCCGTCATGAAGAGCAAGTGATGTCTCCGCTACCTTGACCTCAAAGAATGTCTGCGATGAAGGGAATCCTCCTGATACACAGCATGTCCTGACGCTTTCAACTTCGAGCGAACGGCTTACGGTTGATGCGTAGAGCGGCCATGTGCAGATTGATGCCACCGAAGGCAGATCCGGATATTTGTCTTCGAATGAATTGACTTTCTCAACAAATGCCAGTATCGTATCCTCATTGTCTGTTGGCTTGAGGGTTGTAAGGTCTATGCAGCTGAATATTTTTTTCAGTGTTTCCTTTTCATGTCCGGCCGGCACTTCCTTTTTAGCTTTTTCAATGATTGACTTTACCCATGTGACATCAACCTTCATGTTGTACTTGTTGAACGCTTCGGTGAACTTGTCCGTTGTAGGTTCATTTACGGAGTTTTCCTCCATTTCATCGTATATTTCCATATTATTCCTTGTTTTTTGTATCCATTATTATTGTTACCGGTCCATCATTAAGAAGTGACACTTTCATGTCAGCTCCAAAGATTCCTTTTTCTGTTTTCTTTCCGGTTTCTTTTTCCAGAGCTAAGCAAAATTTTTCATACATAGGTTCTGCAAAATCCCCTTTTGATGCCCTTATATATGATGGCCTGTTTCCCTTCCTGGTGCTTGCCATAAGGGTGAATTGGCTTACGGCCAGGATCTGTCCGTCCATGTCCATTACCGAACGGTTCATAACACCGTTTTCATCGTCAAATATACGTAGTCCGGCAATCTTTTTTGTGAGCCATTCTATATCCTCCTGCGTATCGGCATCCTCTATTCCCACAAGTACCAGCAGACCGTTTCCTATCTGCCCGGTAATAGTTCCATTTACCTTAACGCTGGCTTCCTTTACCCTTTGTATTACCGCTCTCATTTGTGAAACCAATTATATATGATGCCGGCCTTTGATTTGCCAATTTCCTGTGTCAGCTCTTCCATGCTTGCTTCCGATATTCTCTTTACGCTCTTGAAACGTTTTATCAGGATTGTAGCTGTATTATCTCCAATTCCCTTTATATCAGTCAGTTCTGAGTGTGTCTGGCGTTTGCTACGTTTTTTCTTATGGAACGAAATTGCAACGCGGTGTACCTCTTCCTGCATCTGTTCCAGCAGCCTGAACAGTTCGCTGTCGGGTTTTACACCAACCTGCATCTGAGGGAATCCGTAAAGCAGTCCCTCTGTCTTGTGTCTTGAGTTTTTTACAAGACCTGCAATATTTATGTCAATATTCAGATTATCAATGACTTCCTTTGCAATGGACATCTGGCCTTTACCGCCATCAACTATCACAAGGTCCGGCATGGGAGTGCTTTCTTCAATTGCTCTGGTCCACCGTCTCATCATTACTTCATACATGGATCCGTAATCATCACCCCCTGCCCCACTCTTTATGTTGTAAAGACGGTAATCCTTCCTTGAAGGTTTTCCGTTCTCATATACTACACAAGCAGCTACGGCATCGGTTCCTGAAATGTGTGAATTGTCAAAGCATTCAATCCTCAAAGGTGTTTTGTGTAGGCCAAGCATCTGGCCCAGTTCTTTCATAAGGCGGGTGTGTTTCTGCTCAGGATTCAGTTTATCGCTCCGTTTAAGTCTGTCGGCACGGTACTGCTTGACGTTCAGGGCCGATAGCTCCAGCAGTTTCTTTTTCTCGCCTTTTTGTGGAACGGTCCATGTAACACCTTCATATTCAGTTTCCGGCATGAACGGGACTATGATTTCACGTGCAGTACTCCTGTAACGGTTACGCATCTCTACAATTGCAAGCATAAGCATTTCCTCCACGCTCTCCTCCATCTTGCGTTTGTACTCAAAAGTAAAGGCCTGATTTATGCATCCGTCTGCTACGTGAAGGTAGTTTATGAATACCGTATCTTCATCATTATCAATATTATAGACATCAACATTGTCCAGTCCGGTATCCACTACCCTACTCTTTTCCCGAAACTCCATAATGGTGTCATACCTGAGTTTTATCTCCTGCGCCTCCTCAAATTTCATTTCTTGCGCCAGGCGTTTCATATCCAGCATCATGGATCGCGTCAGTTCCTGACTATGCCCTTTAAGAATCTCACGTATCTCGTTTATCTGCTCCTTATATTCCGTTTGTGTTATCTTTCCGGTACAGGGAGCAGGACAATTCTTTATGTGGTATTCAAGACACTCTTTGAATTTGCCGCCTTTTATACCCGTATCTGTAAGCGGCAGATGGCAAGTTCTTATATGGTAAGCATGCCTTATTATATCCAAAAGGCCGTTCAGAGTGCCCGTATGGCTGTATGGACCGTAATATTCCGATCCGTTGCGGATTATCTTGCGTGTCTTGAATACACGCGGGAACTCCTCATGGGTTATACAGATTGAAGGATATGTCTTGTCATCCTTAAGCAGGATGTTGTATCGGGGCTTGTATCTTTTAATCAGGTTGTTTTCCAGCAGGAATGCATCCCACTCGGTTTCTACAACAATATATTTCAAGTCCGATATCTTGCTTATAAGCATCCGTGTCTTATCGGTCTGGCTTTCCTTTATGAAGTATGATGATACCCTGCGTTTAAGGTTTTTGGCTTTGCCTACGTATATGACAGTTCCCTGCTCGTCCAGATATTGGTAACAGCCCGGTTTTTCCGGAAGGTTCTGGACAATCAGTTTCAATCGTTTCTCGTATGCCTCTTTTCCCTTCAAGTCAGTTTACTCCTTCAAATTCATCTATTTCTATAAAGCTGTCAACTGCACAGTCTTTGGGGAATTTGTCTTTTGATTTGAAGTTTGTAAGTTCAATTATGCAGTTTATCATAATCCGCTTGGGGTTTAATGTCTTGACCAGTTCATACGATGCAAGCAAAGTTCCGCCTGTAGCCAGAAGGTCATCATGAATAAGCACAACGTCATCCTTGCAGATTGAATCCTTGTGCATTTCCACCCGGTCAAAACCATATTCCTTCTTGTATTCAATGCTAACTTTCTCATAAGGTAGTTTGCCGGGTTTGCGTATCGGAATAAAACCGGCATTCAGCTTATACGCAAGAGCTGCCCCTATGATGAAACCTCTTGATTCAACTCCGCATACCTTCGTTATCCCTTTATCTTTGTACATCTCATAGAGTGAATCCACAATCTCATTCATGTCTTGGGGATTCATGAACCATGATGTCACATCCTTGAACTGCACACCCTCCATGGGATAATCCGGGATGTTTCGGAGGTGGCTTATCAGTGTCTTTTTGCTCATATCAATAAAATTGTTTCACGTGGAACATTTTTAGTCTATCTGTTTAATAACACAAGCAATACGTTGATGTCGCTGGGTGAAACGCCGGGTATACGGCTTGCCTCAGCCAATGTTTCGGGGTCGTGTTTGATAAGTTTCTGGCGGCACTCGGTGGAGAGTGATTGGAGAGTGCTGTAGTCAAAACGCCCTTTTATGCGTATATCCTCCAGACGCTTCATCTTATTGGCGATAAGCCGCTCACGACTGATGTAACCGCTGTATTTCATCAGAATCTCTGCAGCCTCTATTATCTCTTCTTTGCGTGCGGGTTCTGTCTTGTCCAGCTCTGCCTTTAGCGCCTTTATGTGTCCGGAAAGGTTCTCCAGTGTCAGTTGGGGCCTTTCAATAAGATCTGCCAGCTTACATCCTTCACGTAATGGAGTTGTACCCAGTTGCTCCAAGGCGTCGTTTATAAGTGCCGGTTTGACAGAGAAACCCTTTGCAAATTCCACTATGCGGTTAATCTCGTCCCGTTTGGCGCACATCAGGTCATAACGCTCCTTAGTGGCCAGACCTATATTATAAGCACGTTCTGTCAGACGCAGGTCAGCATCGTCCTGGCGTAGCAGAATGCGGTATTCTGCCCTTGATGTGAACATACGGTAGGGCTCATCCACGCCTTTTGTTATCAGGTCATCTACCAAAACTCCTATGTATGCCTCATCACGGGCAAGCGTGAACGGAGTGCCTCCGTGACAGCTTATATGCGCGTTTATTCCAGCAAGAATGCCTTGTCCTCCGGCCTCCTCATATCCTGTGGTTCCGTTTACCTGTCCGGCCATAAAGAGTCCCGATACCACTTTTGACTCCAGAGTGTGCTTAAGTTGGGTGGGGTCAAAATAGTCGTATTCTATGGCGTATCCCGGGCGGTAGATTACCAGGTCCCTGAAAGCAGGAATCTCCTTTAGAGCCCGTATTTGGACATCCATAGGCATGGACGATGAGAATCCGTTCAGATACATCTCATTTGTATCTTCGCCCTCAGGTTCCAGAAAGAGCTGGTGCTGGTCGCGGTCAGGGAATGTAACCAGTTTGGTTTCTATGCTGGGGCAGTAGCGTGGGCCGATGCTCTTGATCTGTCCGTTGTAGAGTGGGGAGTCGGCCAGTCCGGAACGGAGTACCTCATGTACCCGCTCATTAGTGTAGCATGTCCAGCAGCACATCTGTTTCAAGTGCCTTTCTGAACCCATGAATGAGAAGCGGTGAAAATCATTCTCGCCGTCCTGACGCTCCATGTCCTCAAAGTGTACGCTGCGTCGGTCAATGCGCACTGGAGTTCCGGTCTTCATCCGGCCGGTACGTATGCCGTGCTGCGTTATGGATTCTGTAAGCAGGTATGAAGCGGGTTCCGATATGCGTCCGCCCGGCATAGTAACATGGCCTATGTGCATCAGACCGTTCAGGAACGTCCCGGCGGTCAAGACTACACACCTGCAACTGAATTCTGCACCTTCAAGTGTCTTTAAACCAATAACTTGACTGTCATTTACAAGCAGTTCGGTTACGGTGTCCTGCCATATGTTCAGGTTGGGCTGGTTCTCCAGGACGCTGCGCCAGGCCCAGATGAACTTGGCTCGGTCACATTGTGCCCGTGGGCTCCACATGGCCGGACCTTTGGACCGGTTAAGTATGCGGAATTGTATAGCTGTGCTGTCTGTAACTTGTCCCATGTGGCCTCCGAGTGCATCTATCTCTCTGACAATCTGCCCCTTAGCTATACCACCAACGGCTGGATTGCAGCTCATCTGCGCAATCTTGTTCATGTCCATGGTTATCAGGCAGGTCTTGGAACCCATCTGAGCGGCAGCGGCAGCGGCCTCACAGCCCGCGTGTCCCGCGCCAATAACAATCACATCATACTTGAAATCCATACAAACTCCAAAGTTACTGCAAATTATTGGAACAAAATAGGGCTGTTTCTCTTTGTTTTGAAACACCGCCGAGTATCTGGTTTTAGGACGCAACGTTCCGGTCTACTACGCACTCCCTCCAAGGCCTAAACATCGATCGCCTCCGTCTTAGTCCCCTTTGGGGCCTAACCGTCGTTGAACGCCACGATGTTCTTAACGTCCTTTCCGGGGCGCTCCGCTTACGCCCTGCACTGATGGTCCTAAAACCGGATATTCGGCTCCCTGCAACTGGGAAGTTGCTACAAAGAGAAGCAGTCCTATTTTGTTCCTTTGGTGTTGTGCAATTGTTGTATATTTGTAAAAAAATGAGGGTTTATGGATGTCGTAATCAAGAGAGCCGGGCAGTCGGACCTGCAGGTTATTCATAATATGGCTGAGGTCGTGTTTCGTGAAACGTATAAGACCATACTGTCTCCGGATCAGATGGAGTATATGATGGATTGGATGTATTCCTTGGCTAATTTGGAGAAACAGGTGTCTCAAGGACATACGTATTACATTGCGTGGGTAGGGCAGGAGCCTCAGGGGTACTTGTCGGTCAGAAAGGATTGTGTGGAATCGGATGGGACGGAGGTGTGGCATCTGGAAAAGATTTACGTTATGCCTTCGGCGCAAGGAACAGGGTTGGGGGGTAAGCTTCTGGATACAGCAAAGCAGCATGTCCGTGACAATAAATCAACTCAAATAGCCAGAATAGAGCTGAATGTTAACAGAAACAACCCTGCCGTAGGATTCTACAAGCATCAGGGCTTGAAAATCCTGCGGCAGAGTGATTTTCCTATCGGCAACGGCTATTACATGAACGATTACATCATGGGGCTGGACATATAGCGCCCGGAATAATGTAACCGATTCTTATTCCAGGATACTGGGGTCAGGGCCATATTTGTTGGGCCCTTCGGTTCCGGGCTGTGCGCACCAGACTATCATGATCACAAAGGATATGATCCAGAATAAAAACAACAGAGACTGAATTCCGGCTGTACTTGCAATCAAACGTTTGTCATTAGCCTTTTTGGTTGGGGATTCTTGAACATCCAACACTAATTTCCCGTTCTTGTCATATTTTTGTACATAGATGACGTCAACTTTAGGTTCCATTACTATATCTCCGTCTTTGTCATAGGAGTATGTCTCTATGACGTTGGGGTCTTTTATGGAATCCCACAGGACATCGCCGTTTTCGGCAATGTATTCATCGGGAACATCTATTATTCTCCATCCGTTGTCCTGCGTCTGGGAAACCTGAGTTGTGCCTGTTGTGGTGAAAAACAGTACCGACAAGAGGTTCATTACAGCCATTATGGCAAGCGGAGCGACGGTTATAAGTATCAGGGCACCGTTACGCTCGGTGTCATGAAGCCTGCGTACGGTGAGAGACAGGGTGGGAAGTAACAGTATAAAGAGTATAACAGCCAGTATTCCTGAACTGATCATCTGTGGCAGAAATAGATTCATATTGGTTTTTTACGGTTTAACATTAGGGTTGGTTTCAATAGATTGAACGTAATATATGGAGAATAAAAGGTCCAAATATTACTACCGCACTCAATATGATTGCGTAGAACAGGATGAAATACCAGAATTCCGATCTCGATGCGCGGCCGGAGAACCTGAAGCAGTTCCTGAAGCCCAACTTGATGGCCTGGCCGAATGTGATTTTTTTTGTTTCCATAACTTTTGAGTTTAATTGGTTTTGCTGCAAAAGTATGGCGGTATCTTTGCCCTCAGAATTATGTTGCGCAACATTATCGTCACATTTTTCTGTTGCGTTTTTTGTTGCGCCCGCAACATCCTGCTCCGGGAACAGCAGTTCTGCCCACGGCAGGGAAAGCTTCTCCTTTACGCGGATCTTGCGCATGCGCAGGCTGTCCTTTGAAATGGATATGCAGTCGGCTATCACCACCGGACTCAGTCCTGCAGCCACAAGCGCACAGTAGATTAGGTCTGATTCCGACAGCGACGGAGACTCTGTCTTAAGCTGCAGAAACATCGGTGAAAACGCCTTTTCTATGCTACGTGTTATAGCCATCCGCTCATCAAAAGAGAGACGGCTGTCACGGCTGCGGTAATATACAAGGGTGTTGGCCTCGGGTGTGTTGCGGAATTCCGAAAGGCAGGAATTCAGGACATCGGTTCTGGGATCCATAATCTGTAATGTTTTCAGCAAAAGTAATGCTTATTTGCCATCAACACCTTCGTGTTGCGCAACAAAACCGCAACAAAACATAATCATAAAGACAGTTCATCGGAGTTGATGCCTGCCTTTTTGTGTCTCTTGCGGTCATAAGCTTTCTTGGATTTGAATACAGCCGGGCGCATTGAGACCTGCTTTCCGTGAGCCTGGATCTCCTCATCGCGGCTAGCTTTCCTATTGGCTTTCACATAGTCTGCCAGTGTCCCGATTTGTTTCTTCCTGTTCTTCATAGTTACAATTGTTTAGTTCCTGTTATTATGCAAAAGTAGTGAATAGTTTCCTAACTTTGCGGTGATAATTGTCTGCATGTTATGAATAAGTATTTCCTGGTCCTTTTGGCAACATTGCCCGTGTTATCCGCCTGCAAGAGTAATGGTGGCGGTGTGGTGGATAATGGTGCCGAAACCATATTGTACGATGAAAACAATGCGGAAACATTGCAACTGAAGGATGTGGTTGAACTGACCAAAGTGATTGGGCTGGAAGACAGCGGTCCCAACAGCCTGGTTGGTTCTATAGATGAACTGTTGTGTGTAAACGGTGTTTTTGTGGTTGTTGACAAGTATCAGAACAAGACAATACAGACTTTTGACAGTAACGGAAAGTTCATAAGCAAGATATCTGCATTGGGTAACGGACCTCATGATTATATTTACTTGAGGGATGTTTGCATAACACCCAAAGGAAACATCGGCATTGTGGATACCCAGAAACGAAGGATACTGGAGTTTACCGTTGACGGCAGATATGTTTCGGCTATTCCCCTTTCCTGTATGCCTGCTTATGTTGAATTCCTGAATAATGACACTCTGGTGCTTAATGTTTCATGCAACACTAACAATGAGGATAAACACATAAATGAATCGGAGATTATCATTACAGACCGAAACATGAACAGCATAGGATATTTTGGTGAGGATATGCTTTACAAGACAAACAATAGCAATTACGCTATATTAAGACAACTGGTTTATAAGTATGGCAGTTCACTCTATTGTATGTTGCATGAGGATAACGTGATTTATCAGGTTACAGGTAATACAATGAAACCAAAATATAATCTTAAGATGCTTCCGGAAGACCTGTTGCCGTTGTGGGATGAAAAAGCCCATCAAAGGGATGATTTCTTGCAATGGTATGTCAAGCAGCCTAACTTTTTGCGTTTTATGGAGTTTGAGGACTATACACTGTTGAATTATAGAAGAGAAATTAATCCGATACCCTTGTTGCTGTATGACCATAAGAAAAAACAGGTCTTTGAATTGGAAGTATCTGACGATGAGCCTTTGTTGTCCTATTATTTCAGTTTAAACGCAGTAATGGACGACGGGCACAGCATAGTGACCTGGAATTCGGCTAGTATGGTGAAATACCGTGAAGAACATGGTCCGGAAATAGATAACAGGTTGTTAAAGGAGGCCTGCAAGGGTCTGACCGAGGAATCGAATCCTTTATTGTTCGTCTTCACTTTGAAATAGAAAAGAGTGGTGAAATCACTGATTCCACCACTCAAACCAAAAGTCTGATACAAGACTGATCATTTCTTTTTCTTCTTGCCTTTGGCGGGAGGATTGAGTTCGTCCTTGGCGGTCTGCAGCAGGTTCCGGAATTCAGGAACTGTATGCAGGTGGGCTAGGGTGGCCGATGCCCACAGGCGGGCGGTCTGGACATCGCTGGGGTAGTTGTAGCCGGCAATGACGCGGCTACGGCCGTACTCGAATCCGCGGGCCAGGATGTCGTTGGCTGCTTCACGCGGTCCTATTTCAACCAGCAGCAGAGCGAGTCCCCAACCTATCTCTGAATGTGTGGAAGGATAACTGGTTGTCTCCTTTAAGGTATCCTCATCTTCACTGATCAATGTTTTGTTTCGTCTGGGATTAAGCCTTACGTACGGGCGCTCGCGGAACGTGGTGCTGCCCAATTCACCGGCGGTCTTGATAAGGTTCTCCCTTGTGTAATCCATAAGTGCTGCAATAGCGGGATTTGACTGGCGGCTTATTTTAAATGCGGGAGTGCTGAATGTCTTCATCATAGCGTCCACGCTGTTGTCGGCATCAGCCTTGGCTTGCTCTCCGCGCTCGGTTTCCCTTTCAGGTATAGTCTCGTAGTACTTAATGACATCACCATAAAAACGATGGCTCTCTTCTGTTACCGGACCGTCAAAAACCTTGGTTCCATCGGGGAATCCTTCTGTCTGGCTTACGTTCTTGATCCCCTTTATCTTGCAGTACTCCTTACGGGCTGCTTCAAGGTCTTTCTGAAAGTACTCACTTGCATGCATGACGGCAACTGCGGTGGTACCACACAGGAAGCCGGCATCAACATCACTTTGATAGTGGGCTCCTACTATCACACGGCTTTCACCATACTGGAATCCGGTACGCAGCAGGGTATCCTGGAGTTCGGGAACCATCTCGGCAAGCACCAGTGCGGTACTCCATCCGAGTGCGGTATGTCCCGATGGATACGAACCGTTATAGCGTAGCTCGCGCTCATTGTCAAAGCGGCCCCAGGTGTGCTCATTGTACTGTGCAAACGGGCGTGTACGCATGTATTTGCGCTTGGCGTTGTGTGTACTCTCGTTTTCGGTCCACAGAACGTTATACAGCAGTTTGTAAATGGCCGGGGTCTTTTCCTTGCTTATCTCAAAGCCCAAGGTGCCTTGATGTATCCTTATCATACCGTTTATTCCCCATTGGGAATCATCGTTGGCCTGCTGGCCGCGTTGGGTTGGACGTACTGTCTTGCCCCATTGCCACTGGGCAAAGTCATCAGCATATTGGGGACTGAGCATATCGGGTGGTGGCGGCAGGTAGATGCCGGCATCTGGCATATCCTTAAGGAATACGTAAACGGTGTCTTGTGCTGTCTGTGCAAATATGTTTCGTGTAAAAAGCAGGAGTGCACCGGCAGCCAGCAGTCTTGAAAACAGTTTCATAGTGAGTGATCTTTAAAAAATATGATACAAATGTAGCGATTTCTGCCGTTTTCATTGCATGCTGCGCAACAATACCTTTATGTCAGGCAGTTGCTCGGACAGTCCTGAAAGGTCGGTCTGGCTGAAATGGTAGGGTATAAGTACCGAAGGTCTGATGATTTTGGCAGCCTTGACGCACTGTTCAACGGTCATGGTGTAAGGCTGGTTGACCGGCAGGAATGCCACATCAATACCCTTGAGGTCTGCCATCTCCGGCACATCCTCGGTATCGCCTGCCACATATATCCTCAGTCCATCCGGAAATGTCAGCACATAACCGTTGCCGTTGCCTTTTGGATGGAACTGTTCACGTCCGGGAGTGGTGTTGTATGCGGGTACCGCTTCAAGGGTTATTCCTGCAGGCAGATCCTTTTTCTGTCCGTTGCCTATACTTTGGCCCATTCCAATCTGTCCCTGTGATTTGGCATTGAGCAGGAGTATTGTTTTATCCGATGAAAGCGCGGTTATTGCATTCTTGTCCAGATGATCGCCGTGTTCATGGGTAACAAGGACCACTTCAGCTTTTGGAAATTCTGTGGCGTAGTCCGTGGGTTTGCCGTATCCGCCTACCGGATCGATATGAATGGAGATTCCTTTGTAGAAAAGAGCCAGGGTTCCGTGTTTTACAAGCGTGATGAAAACAGGTTCACCGCCTTTGGAAAAACATTCCGTCTCATAGGTGTTCACTGGCTTGCCGGCAGCAGTCCAGCCCTGATATCCTTGAGTAAGGTTCATCACGCGGTAACCGGCGTCTGTGAGTGCAGCTGCAGCTTCAGCGCTGCGACGACCGCTGCGGCAATAGATTGCAAGCAGCAGGTCTTTACTGAACTTTTTGCTGATTTCATCGATAAAACCGTCTTTTTGCCAATCTACATTGACAGCGTTAAGCAGATGTCCGTCAGCATATTCCTGAGCGGTACGGACATCAATGACGCAAGTGCCTGCGGTCAAAGCCGCAGTCTGGAATTGATCGGGGTCAGCTTCAGTCCAACCTCCCTGCCTGCATGAAAACAGCCCTGTAAGTGACATGATCATAAATAGAGTCTGTAACATCGTTTTCATTTGAATTCATGTTTGATTGCTGCAAACGTATATAAAAATTCCAGATTTTCTTTACTTTTGTCCAAAATCATTTTTTGTCAGTCATTTAACTTAACTTAATTATACGTTATGAAATCAAAATCTGGAATTGCCTTTATTGCAATCGTATGCCTTTTCATTCTGTCGGGTTCCATGCATCTGAATGCTGCTGACAATTACACCAATTTCAAGGTTTCTGTCTATACCAGGGCTTATGAGGTCCAACGTATGGCTGATCCCGCCTGGCTGGATTCAACCTGGAACATCATCTCATCGCAGATGAAGGTTGACAAGATATATCTGGAGACCCATCGTGACCTGAACATTGTCAAGGCCGAAGACATGAAACGCATCATCAAGTTCTTCAAAGACCGTGGCGTGGAGGTGGCAGGCGGTATAACCTATACCATCAGTGAGGCCAACTCCTTCCAGACCTTCTGTTACAAGAATCCTGAAGAGAGGGCTAAGGCCAAGGAGATAATAGAACTCACGGCCAGTCTTTTTGACGAGATTATCCTGGATGATTTCTTCTTTACGGACTGTAAATGCGATTATTGTGTTGAAGCCAAGGGTGACCGTTCCTGGACAGATTACCGGCTGGAGCTGATGGACGATGCGGCAATGAATGTGATTCTTGGCCCCGCCCGGAAGGTGAACAAGAACGTTAAGGTGATAATCAAGTACCCTAACTGGTACGACCATTTTCCTGCACTGGGATTTGACCTTGATTTCGGCCCCAAGCATTTTGACGGCATTTATACCGGTACTGAAACCCGTGATGCAGTACGCAGCAACCAGCATCTTCAGCCCTATGAGAGCTATCTTATCTGGCGCTATTTCAATAATCTGAATCCCGGGCACAACGGCGGCGGTTGGGTAGATACCGGCGGCATGCGTTATATTGACCGTTACAGTGAGCAGCTTTGGCTTACGGTTTTTGCCAAGGCTCCTGAGATGACCATGTTTGACTACCGTCAGATGCTGAACCCGTTGCGCAGTTCATACCGTGCTCCCTGGCAGGAAGAGGGTGGTACCAGCTTCAGTTACGATGATATGATGAAGCCGGTGAATCTGAACGGAAAGAGTGTTACTCCCACCACAATGGCGCGTGCTGCCGGATTCACGATGGAGGAGGTTGACCGTGCGGTAGGTTTTCTGGGCAACCCTATCGGAATAAAGAGCTATAAGCCATATCAGTCCACAGGCGAGGAATTCCTTCAGAATTATTTCGGAATGATAGGAATACCTATGGATATAGTTCCGGAGTTCCCTGAAGATGCCGGTTTGGTGATACTTACAGAACAGGCCAAGGCGGATAAGGACATTATCAGGAAGATTGACAAGCATCTGCGTGCAGGCAAGGATATACTGATAACCGCCGGTTTCCTAAGGGCAATGCAGGGCAAGGGCATTGAGAAGATTGTGGATCTGGAATATACTGACCGCAAAGCGCTGGTGTCAGGTTTCATGACAGGCGGTCGCATTATAGATGTGAGCAAACCAATACTGATGCAGCAGGTAATGTACAAAACAAATGACTCATGGGAAGTGATATCCGGTATGGATTCCGGCCTGGGATGGCCTTTCCTCCACAGGGATGTCTATTCCAAGGGAACGGTTTATCTGCTGGTGGTACCGGACAATTTTGCCGACCTTTACAACCTGCCGGATGCTGTGTTGAACAGCCTGCGTCAGACAGTTTCTGCCAAGGATATGCCGGTAAGCATTCAGGGGCCAGCCGGTGTTTCGCTGTTTGTTTATGACAACAATACGTTCATAGTGGAGTCATTCCTGGATGAAGACGTTAATATTACCGTGAGGATCCGGAATCCTGAAGGCTCCAGGATAGACCATGTTACTGATCTGTTGAAGGGAACTGACATAAAGGGAGGTTCCGAGATGCAGTTCAACAGCAGGAATTCCTCATCTGTTTTCAGATTAAGCATAAGACCACATTCATATATGGTTCTCCGTTACTGATTTTATCCGTAGCGTATGTTTTATGCATTATTATGGGTGTGATTGTTCGTTTTTATTGGTATATTTGCGGACTTTAACAGAATACAATCTAAAAAACTAATAACAAATTCATCATTTATGTGGTTAATTGATTCATCAATCGGACGTAAGGTTGTGATGAGCGTCACCGGTGCCGCTCTGATCCTGTTCCTGACATTCCACATGGCAATGAACTGCGTGGCCCTCATATCGGGTGATGCATACAATGTCATCTGCGAATTCCTGGGAGCAAACTGGTATGCACAGGTAGGTACTTATGGTTTGGCCATACTCATGGCTCTCCATTTTGTCTATGCCTTTATTCTGACAATTCAGAACAGGAGGGCACGCGGCAGTGAGAGATATGCTGTTACAGAGAGGCCAAAATCCGTAGAGTGGGCTTCACAGAACATGCTGGTTCTGGGTATCATCGTGCTTGTGGGCCTATTGGTGCATTTAGCCAATTTCTGGTCAAAAATGCAGCTTCAGGAACTCATTCACGGCACAAACTTTGTTCCGGGACAGAACGGTCCTACCGATGGTGCTTTCCTGATTCAGTACACATTCTCACAGTGGTACTATGTTGTAGTTTACACCGTTTGGCTTGCAGCTCTCTGGTTCCATCTTTCACACGGATTCTGGAGCATGTTCCAGACTGTTGGTTGGAGCGGCAGCAAATGGCAGCGCCGCTGGCAGGTTATCGGAAACATCTACGTTACACTGGTAATCCTGGGCTTCCTGAGCGTGGTTTATTTCTATTTTTTCAAGAGCCTTTGTTAAACCGTAAAAGTATTTGAATATGGCTACTATAGA
>JAEEGG010003394.1_pt1 | contig 39784 bp, 37 predicted proteins | sample 9134161 | NCBI WGS metagenome assembly JAEEGG01 (sample SAMN16246543, study PRJNA631951) | gut metagenome | biome: gut microbiome; feature: rumen; material: CR-attached | host: Bos | place: Iran: Karaj | collected 2018-10 | reverse complement strand
GCAAGCAGATTTACTATGCAAAATAATGCAGCGTGACATAGAGAGGATCAAGAGCCTCCCGGCAGATGAGGCAAAGAAAGAAGCAAGAGAAACGCTTATGGTGGCTGGAATAGTTGACGAAAACGGAGAGCTAACTGAGCCATACGCTGCATTGGGAAAAGCCTATGTACAGTAAGAAAACGGGTTTAGTATTAGGTTTTCACGGATGCAACGATACAATTGGAGCAGAATTCAGGGATTATGCCTTTCGATTCAGTTAGGGGAATGTTTGTTGAAGGGGGACCAGCGTACAAGGGCGCAGGAATCATGGAAAAAACACACACGCAACTGTGCATCGTGAATCCAAATTGCATAAAGGGTTATTTTTTACCAAGAGAACAAGACAATGCATATGCAATCCCATAAGTCAGAAGAGATGGGAAGCTTGTAAAAACAGAAATGCTACAACGATGAGATCCTCGAAACATTTGTTTCGAGGATTTTTTGTGTTCAAAACATGTAAGAAAATTTTTAAAAATGCCATACTTTAAGAAAATAAGAAAATAAGAAAATATCTTTAATTACCTGTCCCTTTTTGGCAACTAAAAACATTATATATAGCAGATGACGAAATTGTACATCTGATATAGGACAAAATTACGAAGGAGGTACTTATTATGGCTAATGGGGACAATGCGAATGTGACGCTTGCAATGGTGAGAGCAGGAACACACTGTTTTCAGTTAGACACTGCAACAACAAGTAATCATGTTAAAGCAGTGCAGAAGGCACTTATGATGTATGGGTATAGACCAGGAGGAAACCCAGATGGAAAATATGGTGCCGGAACGCAAGCAGCGGTCAAGGGATTTCAGAATGAAAAAGGGTTAACAATAACAGGAAAAGTTGACCAATCAACGTTAAGTATGCTTGAGAGCTGGTCGGGGACCCTATATGACACACCAACGGCTACACCTAGTTTGAGTACTGTAAGAATAGGAATGGATTACTATCATGTGGGAGATAGTGGAAGTGTTGTTTATGAAATATGTCAATTACTTCAGGCAAAAGGAATTGCATGTTCTTTGACAAACAGTTACACTAATAATGTAAAAAGTGCCGTTCAACAGTTTCAGTCATCTGTAGGGTTGACGGCTGACGGATATGTTGGTCAGGGGACTTTGGCGGCCTTGGAGGACAACACTTCAGATACGGGATGGATATCTGGAACAACTGTGAATTTGAAAGCGGGAAAACTAGCGAGGGCTGGCTTCGTTAAAATAATGCTCAGACCTGATATAGTTGCAAAGCTGAATTTAGCATTAAATACTTATCAAATTAACACAAAACAAAAAGTACGGCATTTTTTGGCACAGTGTATGCAAGAAACTGGGGGTGGTAATTCGTTGACGGAAAACAGTTATAAGCCAGGAATAGGAAATGACCAAGATTATAGTCCTTATTGCGGTGCAGGGCTTATTCAATTGACTTGGCAGGATGCATATAATGCCTATAAGAATTATAAAGGAGATGTTAAAATATTGACGCCGGATGTTTATGCTACGCAACATGTTGCAATAGCGTATCCGGCAGATAGTGCGGGATGGTACTGGGATGTTTATAAACATTTTAACGACAATAGTGTTCTTGATTGGTCACAAACAGATCAGTATATATGTAATAAATTGACCAAAAGTATTTCCGGTTCTACTGCGAGTCAATCACAAAGATGGGCGCATTTTCAAAACATCTCTGCCGTTCTTCTTTAGTAATTTAATAAAGCAAGCGGCCATAGGTTTATTTTGGTCGCTTGCTTTTATGCCATATTGTTGGCTGCTAAGTTTCTGCTTCGCTTGGCGAGGGCCTGATTTTTGACATTGTAGTCAATAAAATGTAAAATTTTTATGAATGCATGCTATGATAATGAATTAAAATGATAAATAAAGTTGAGATTAAGAGGAATCGTAAGCTGTCATCCGAGCTTACGAGGAATCTGTGTTAGTGCAGGATAGAAAATGCTACAAGGGAAGGGCAAGTTTCGCTCGGAGCAAACACCAATATGTTATGAGAGTAGGAGGAGCCTAAAGTGAAGAGATTTGTGATTGCAATTGTGTTGGCTATGTGTTTTTCGCTCTTTGGATGTGGAAAAAAACAGAATGAAATAAAGTCGCTGAATCAACAGGCAACGGATTTTGAAAAAAATGATTTTCAAGAAAAGGCCATGTTCGTGGATGAACAAGAACACCTAAAAACGAAAGAAGCTAGAGATGAAAGAGCGGTAATTGTAAATTGTAGTGGTATGATAAGCAGTGAAAGTTATGGGAAAAACTATGAATATCAAGTTCAGATTATTAACGAAAAGCCTCATGAATGGAACATGCAATTTACATTGAAAAATGTAGATGAGATTTGCCAAATAATAGAATCTAATATAGATTTTGACATAGAACCATGTACGATTCATGTGCCGGTAACAATTGAAGACATAAATGAAGATGGAAATTATGACTTTATAATTGATTATGGTATTTTGGGGAAGGCAAGAAAAGCCAATTGCATCGTTTGGAATCCCAATACAGGCTCATATGAAGTGCTGGAAGGTTATAAAGAGTTATGCAATGTTAATTATGATAAGAGAACGAGAATAACTTATGAATCCTATGATGGGAATGGAGGGGAAAAAATAAATAATCAGTATGTAGTGCGAGAGAATAAATTGGAATTAGTTGCATCAATGATTGAAGATTGGAGTAGCGGTATGGCAAGATATACGGAAAAAAGAATGATCAACGGCGAGTTTGTAATCACGCAAGATAATCTACCCGAGAGTAAGACATCTTTTGAAGGATGGTTAAATCATTAGGATACAATAAATTAGATGAGGTTGTTTTTCTTGTGTATTTCTCTGATTAGATCATCCCACATAATCAGAATATCGAGATTTTTATTCAGGGCAGATTGATCGTAGATGGAAAGGAGCCATGAAAATTCGTTATATTTGTCGATTGAAAAAATCACATGTCAATGTTATAAAGTAGATAGCTTGTTTTTTATATAAGCGAACAAAAGTTCGGGTGGGGGTAAAACGAGGCATGTTTATTTTTTTGGCGACAATAGAAGATAAAGAAGACAGAACAAAAATAGAGCAAATCTATGAATTGTATGCTGCGAGCATGAAAATAATCGCATTCGCCATATTGCGCAACGAAGAAGATGCAGAAGACGCCGTACAAACGGCCATGCTAAATACGTGCAGGCATGTAAAAAAGTTACAGGATCCGAAGGATAAAAATACAAAATGGTACATTATGCAGGTAACCAAGAATGCTGCGAGGGAGATCTACAGAAAGAAAAAGAAAAGGTGGAAACAGGAAATGTCCCTGGAAGAAGAACTTGTCGGAGAAGTACCTTTAACGCAGTATGACGGGGAAAGCGACCTTGCAAAACAAATTGAGGACTTGGCTCCGCGCGACAGGGACATACTGATGTTAAAGTATTTACATGGATATGATTATTCAGAAATTGGTCAGATTTTAGGAATATCAACGGAAGCGGCTAAGAAGGCAGGACAAAGGGCAAAAAATCGACTTGAAAAAGTCATGGGAAAGGAGGATCAAAGCAATGACTGATGAACAATTGAAAAGCGCATTGATTGAAGTGCGAGATCATATGTTGACACAGTTCCCCGTTGCAGAAAAAGGTTGTGAGTTTTCGTCAAAATTTCACAGCAAAATGAAACAGCTCATTGCCATGGAAAAAGATCCTCTGTTGTATCCGGTTCGCAGGGTAGCCGCATTAATACTTGTTGTGCTCGGTATTTCGGGTGGACTGGTTCTGGGATTTAGTGAAGAAGCAAGGGCAGAAGTAATAAGATGGTTTGCCGAGCGCTTTATGGATAATGAGTATAGATATCAGAACAATATGGGAGCAACCGAGAATATATCTGTTTACACTTTAGAAGGAATTGTATTTGAAGAATATCAGTTGGTTGACAGGCATGAGGATGAAGATACAGTTAACGAAGCATATACAAGCGAGAAAGGAGAGTTGTTGATTTTTACCGCAATGAATTCCACGCGTAAAGAGGAGTTTTATTTATTGTTTGATGAGAACATGGAAAGTCAAACGGTATATGTAAACGGGATCAAGGCAGATTTATATTTGTCTGATAAGCCTGACGAATCAAACATAATTGTATGGCAAAGTGCAAATGGCATATTGCTTAGCATCCAAGGTTTTCTGGATAAAAACCAGCTGATAGAATTGGCAGAGAAAATAAAATAGTTTTGAAATGTAATCAGAAATATAAAAAACTTTTAACTTTGACTTTTAAAAAATTTTAAAAAAATTACATAACCTGTCCCTTTTTCCCCTCCTAAAACGTTATATATGGCATAACGAAGAAAGGAGGGGAATTCTTATGCGAAAACTTATTGCCATATTATCAGTTTTAGCAATCGTGATGGTGATGGGATTTCCATCAAAGGCTGCAAATGAGTCTGGTGCCAGTGCGTTTCCGGGGTTGAGTTTCAGTGGAACGACGGCTACTTGTTCTTTGCGAGTATATGCACCTCGCGCTACTGACTCGATCGTAGCATCCGTGACGCTTAAGCATGGAAGTTCCACAGTTAAGCAGTGGACGAATTTAACGGCAAACGGGATATTGAATTTCAGTGACACTGCATCCGTGACGCATGGAGAAACATATACCTTGCAAGTAACGCTTGAAATCAATAATGTTTCATATACCATTGCAGACATCACGAAGACATGTCCTTAACGAAAAAATTTGAATGAAGCGGAAAGGAGTGAATCCAATGTTTCGTTGAAAGGTTCCAAAATTTGTAATGCCAGTTACTTAACAAGAGATCTAATTCAACAAAGGAGGGATTTAAATGAAATTTAAAGGTAAGTGGTGGAAGGGATTTGCTTTATGCATTGCTATGCTTCTAGTATTGGGAAATACAGTTGGGGCAAATGAAAGAGCTTGCAATCATGGTCATGGATATTCGCAAGGAACGGTAGTTGATCATTATACATATGATCATCAAGTTAAAGTTAGTGAGAGTCAAGGATACCAAACATGCCATGTGTTGGTAGAGGTGACGGATATTGGTTTCTTTTGTCCGGATTGTGGATTTTATACGCATTTAGATACCGTATATGATTATCACCATTCCATTGCACATTAGTTTTATGATTTAGTAATTTGATGAAGATATTTTTGCACTTTATTAAATGGTTTTGGTATTAATTTATGGAAGTAGGCTAAGGGATATATTATTCCTTAGCTTTCTTCCGTAATGAGATGAGGAAAGCGTGTAAATTTAACTAAAATGATATTGTAAAATATATTATAGAGTTGTTATGGAGGCGATATGATAACTAGTTGGAAAAAAGTTAAGTTTAGAAGGGTAATTTATGTTCTGGTAATAATGGCGCTGGCACTTTTGACGGGATGCAGCGGCAAACAGATAAAAAAGGGAGAAGACAAAATCTCTGAAACAGGAGATGCCAGATATAGATTTATAGATGATGGAACAGGAATTAAGGATTCATATTGGCAAGAAAGAGATTATGAAAAACGTTATGTAAGAGACCAAAAGAATCTAGAAATTCCTGGTTTTAATGGTAGTGAAAAGTATGTACAGTGTAATGTGCTTTCATTGGACAATGAATTTGTTTATTTGGATTGCTTTCTTGTGGAGGATAAGCTGCAATATTTTTTGTCTTTGTCCATTGATCCTAAAAGTTTTTACCAAATAAAACTTTCAGATTATCTTGGAGAAGACGGAGTCATTCAGTCGTTTACGGCAGGAACTGAGGGTGAAATAGTATTTGCCGTATCACATGGTTTTAATCCAACTACGGATACTTTTCAGAAATATACAGTTCTTGGCATTCAAAAAGATGGGACCCTTGTGTGGAAGAAAGAACTCACGGAATATATAGAGCAGGCTGGATTATGGCAAGATATGCCAATGGCGGGGACAGTTCTTGGATGTGACAAAAATGATAATCTCTATTTAGTGGATCAAGGTAAGACTCTCTTTGTATTATCGAAGGATGGGGAACAGATTTTTAGAGAGTCTTTTGGCAATGGAGTAAATTCTTCCTTTTCATCTTTCCAAAGTGATGACGGCAATCTAATTGTGTGTTTCTTTGAGAATGGGAACGGTGTGATTGTTCGGCTCGACATGGAAACGAAACAGAAGATCACATTACTAGATCATGGTTTTCCGGAAATCTTAAAGTGGTATGGAATGAAAGGCAACAAAATTATTTGTGCGACATCGAAAGAGCTTGTGCAGTGGAATGTCGTTACGGGTGAAAGAAAAGCTATTGTGTCATTTGAACAATCAGGCGCATCTGAACTACCTTTTGCAGCTCTTATCAATGAAAAAGAAATCACGCTGTTTTTTTCCGAGGAAGGTAAGCAATATCTTGTTCGATACACTGAGATGAAAGATGAAGGACAGATTCAAGCGGACATTGAGCAGGTTGGCAAGACAATTGGAGAAGAACAATCAACAGAAGAGCAAGCCACAGAAGAACAAGCAGGAGAGAGCATTCGTGTTGTAAGTCTATGCGGAGACATTAAGCAGCTTAAGGGAGGCATCACGGAGTTTGACAGAGAAGAAAAAGACATAAAAATTAGCTATCAGAAAATTGCAGAAGACGCAAAGGCACGGGAACTCATTGATTTTGCCGTTGGCGAAGGCGCTGATGTTATGCTTGTATCCAGGGAGGATTTCCGCACATTGGCTGAGAAGGGTTGTCTTGCAGATATTAACGATGTACTTGGAACTGAGATTGCGGGAAAAATTTTGCCTGGAGCAAAGGAAATGGGAACAATTGATAATCATGTCTTAGGTTTGCCCTTTGCCATAAGAGATATTGACACGCTGATCATAAATAGAGAGCTGTGGCAGGAAAATGATTGGAATTATGATGACATATTGAGAGTGCTAAAAGGGACTTCTGATCTACAGGGAGTATTCTTGGATGTCTTTGGAAATGATGATGCCTACCATACATTATATCTATGGATTGGACAATCATTGGGAGATAGTTCTTTTGTGAGGGACAAGCAGGGATTTGAAAGCGAAAGTTTCCGCAGGATATTAGAAGCAGTAAAGCTAAATAGCCATGATAGAAGAGTTACGGACGTATTTGATTGCATTAAGAACAAAGAGTATCTGGGAATGCAGATGAAAATTAGTGATATTATGACATTTTGCATCGCTTATAAAAGAGCAGGGGAAGAGGCCAAATGCATAGGTGTTCCAGCGGTGAATAAAAGCGGAAATTACTTAAATGAGCTAGGAGGCATTCTTGTTGTTAATGCGACGTCAGTCGAAAAAAAAGGTGTGAAAGAGCTTGCACGGTATCTTTTTGGAGAAGATGTTCAGATGAAGGTAGAAACAGCCGATAATATGCTTAGTGTAAGGGACGACATTCCTGCAAAGTATGTAAAATCGGGAGAAGGACCTGTTATCGAGATAAATGGCAGGCAGGAAAACGGAAGTTCTTATCTCGACGAGTATATAGAGTTCTTGAAGAGCGCAATTCCAGCAAATGATTTATCTGAACCGTTGTTTGAGATTGTGTGGGAAGAAGCGGAGTCTTATTTTGGGGGAGATAAGTCACTGGATGCGGTAATTGATGTTATTCAGAAGCGCATAGACTTATTCCAGAGCGAACAGTAGGAAGTGCCCCAAATTATGGTATTCATTACGACTCAAAACAGGAAAAAGAGATGGCGCGTGCATTCAAGCTTGTGGCTGTTTTATATGAAGTGCAGATTTAGGAAATTGAGAAGAAACGCTTGAATCCTTTAGATAAAATGACAGGTAACATGAACGGAGTCCGAATCTGGGAACCATTGTGTTTTCAAATATTTTCGTAGTATTGGCTATGGACTCTGACTAGCTTAATGCCGAATGGTACCCAAAAAAGAAGATACGAAGAACTTAGAGATTTTATGAATGGAAGACCAAAGTTTTTGAGGGTCAGTCGTGAGGGGCTGACCCTTTTGACATTTTAGCGCACAGCTCTTCAAACCAGCCCCTCATGAAAGCCCCTCAAGTTTGCCCCCTCACGAAGACAGCCCCTCAACAAGTTTGATTACCTTTTTTATCTTATTAACAAGTAAAACTGTGATTTTGCTAGGTTGATTTTGTTCATATTTCCAAATCACCTCCAGCAGACGAAATTGACGTAAATGGCTTTGGTTTGTTATACTGAAAATTGGAAACTTTAGTTGGTATGACGGGGTGACAGGTTTTCTTATGGGGGGACAAAAATGAGCGAAGAGTATTATCTGACGGAAGAACAAAAAATCCAGATGGAGATCGAAAAAGAGGAGAAGCGCAAGAAGAAAAAGAACAACAAGCTTAGGAAGATTTTAACTATTGTATTTATTATTGCCATGGTATTGTTTTTGGGATACTATTTCTGGAGCAGGAATTTCGGCGTTACCGTAAGGAAACCCGTGCTTTATCTCTATCCGGAGAAAACGACGGAGATTCGGGTAACGCTTGATTTTAACGGTGAACTGACCACGACCTATCCTAAGTACTTAACTGGGTGGAAAGTCCTTGCGGAGCCGGACGGGACGCTGACCGACGAAAGCGGGAAAACCTACAATTATCTGTATTGGGAAGGGGAATCCACTGTAAAATACGATATGACCGAGGGCTTTTGCGTGAAGGGAGAAGACACGGCACAGTTTTTGGAGAAAGCGCTGGCAGAACTTAGCCTTACGCGCCGTGAAGCAAATGAATTCATCGTGTATTGGCTGCCGCTGATGGAAAAGAACAACTACAATGTCATCAGCTTCCAGACGAAAACCTATGAAGAAAATGCAAAGCTTTACATTGATCCCAAGCCGGATACGGTGATCCGCATATTTATGACCTGGTACGGCAGCAAAAAGCCCGTGGAGGTTTCGCCTCAAACGCTGTCGGCACAGGAAAGAAATGGGTTCGTCGTTGTTGAGTGGGGCGGCAGCGAGGTGTGTCCCAGATAAGGGCAACGAAACGGCGGGTGCCAGAAGCAAATATTGTGAAGGTTTTAAGAACTATTTACATTCTTTTTCGTCATAATGGTTAGCGGGACAATCGTCATTTGATCATGTCAAGTGAACTATGAAAAAGAAAAGGCAATTGGGAGGAAATCATTATGATAAAAAAGAAATGTTTATGTGGAATTGTTTTGATGTGTATAGGGGCATTACTTGCGGGTTGCGGAAGTGCCGACATGCCAAGGGAAAGCAAAGCGGACGTGGCATCAGAGAGTACCGTGGATCAAGGTGAGAATGCCGGAAAAAAGGTGGCATCCGAAGAAATGTCAGAGGAAGGTGCGGAGAAAGATAGTAGCTCTGAGCAAGCAGAGAAGGAGAAGAAGATGACCGAAAACATGGCGCAAGAGCTCGTTCTTGCTGACCCGATGAGCTTAAAGGATTCGTATCAAAGGGCGGCATATTTTGCGGATTGGGCATATTTGCAGAAAAAAGAAAACACCATCATTAGTCCCTTGTCCTTAAATGTGGCATTGGGGTTGGCGGCGGAAGGTGCCAGTGGCGAAACGGCGCAGCAGCTCTATGCCTATCTCGGCAGGGAGGATTATACGGAATACGTGAAGGAGTACATGACCTTCGCAGAGGGGCTTGCCGTTGAAAAGGGCGAAAGGCAGTATGCAAGTGAGTACTCTTTCCATTATGAGATCGCCAATTCCATTTGGATCAATCAAAAGAAGCAGATTCAGGATGACTATCGGGACAGCGTAACGAAGAGCTTTCGCGCGGAGGTTAGTCCTGCCGACTTTGATGGTGATGTTAGCGGAACCGTAAAAAAAGTCAATGGCTGGTGCGATCAAAAAACTCATGGAATGATTCCAGAAATTATTACCGAGCGTAACATCCAACGCGGCCTGATGGCCATTCTCATCAATTCCCTGTATTTTGAATCTCCGTGGGTGGATAGGTGGAATCTTTATGAGGGTGAGTTCACGGATTTTCAAGGGCATCAGACAACGCAGGAGATGCTAACGGGCAGTGGTAACATTTATTATGAAAATGACAAGGCGACTGCGTTTGGTAAGGCATATTATAACGGTTTCGAGTTTATTGGAATTCTCCCGAAGGAGGAAGGGGAATTCAGCATTTTGGACTTAGACCTGGAAGGTCTCCTTGCTTCTGCGGATACTTCCTATGACATATCTGCAAAGATGCCCAAGCTGAATTTTGAGACCTCTGCGGAGAGAGTGGAAGATCTGTTAAAGTCTCAGGGGATTACGATTCCATTTGACGTATCGACGGCATGCTTCGACAAAATCGTAAAGGATCAGACTCTTTACGTGGATACTATTTTGCAGAAATGCAAGATCGAGCTGGATGAAAATGGAACGAAGGCTGCAGCCGTTACTGCAATGATGATACGGGCAAACGGTATCGCCGTGGAGAAAAAAGTGAAGGAGGTAAATCTGAATCGGCCCTTTGCTTTTCTGATCTATGATACTGTGAATGATGAAATCCTGTTTGTCGGAAAGGTAAGAGAATTGTAGAAGGAGAGTTGGAGCATGAATCAGTATTGTGTGTACCTTCTGTCAAAGAATGATGCTTTGTTCTCCAAAGGACTACAATGAAATGATAGTAAGATAAAGAGATAGGGGGAGTAAAATGGATTATGCTGAGTACATGGTAAAGCCGGAGGAGCTTAAATTTGAGCGTGCCGATGCTGAGCAGCAGCGGGCTCTCCGAATGATCAATGAAAGGGATAAGGCGGCCATGATCGTTGCCCTGGTGATGGTCGGACTCATGGGAATCATAGCGCCCATTGTACTTTTTCAGTTTGTAGGAATCATTGGCGTGGTCGTGGCGATCGTCATCGTGCTTCTTCTCATTGCACTGATCGTTTGGTATTTGAAAAAGGTGTTTCCGCAAAAGGGGTATTACGATTTTGAAATCGTGCGCGTTCAGGTCGTTTCGGTCTTCTATCACGCGGGAGAGCTCAGGGAAGTAGACCTTTGGTCAGAGGACCAACAAAAATGTGTTCATTATGATATTCTCCGCAACAACAATCACATCAGTAAGGACGTGCAGGGGTATTTTGTTCGAGGAACTGCCGAGGGACGAAAGGACTACTTCTTTGTTACGGATTCTGAGTATAAAATCATGAAGATGAATGCGGATCAACGGAAGAATGGATAACGTGCGTAAACGTAACAGGGCGTAAATAGGGAGTCACGAAGGTGGCTCCCTAAAATTTTTTTAAAAATGGCTTGACATTCTGTATATATCTGTATATTCTGTGCATATAGACACAAGAGAAACATTTTCCTGAAAAGATCATTTTCAAGAGATAACCCATAATGGGATGAGGTAAAGCTATGACAGGATTTAGATGTGAGCATCTCACAAAAAACTTAGGAGAATATCAGTTAAAGGATGTCAGTTTTAGGTTAGAGCCTGGTCTGGTGCTTGGCGTAATCGGTATTAATGGCAGCGGAAAGACGACGCTTCTTCGTTCCATCCTTGGTAGCTATCGCTTAGATCAGTCGCCGGAGGATGGAGGCGAGCTTTGGCTGGAGGACAAGCATTATCGCAAGGACACCAAGGTCTACAGACAAAACATTGCTTATGTTCTTCAGAGTAATCCTTATTCCGATTTCATGCATCCCGTAGAGATTGGCGAGCAATACGGTCATTTCTATCCCGGCTTTGATCTCAATCAGTACAAGGAGCTACTCGAAAAGTATGAGGTTCCAAGGAAAAAGATGATCACGGAGCTATCCAAGGGACAGAAGCTCCGCATACAGCTTGCATTTGCAATGAGTTATCCTGCAAAGCTCTATGTCTTTGATGAGCCCGTGGGAAACCTGGATGTCGAGTTTCGGGATACCTTTTATGAAGCAGTTCGGGAGCTGGCGGCAAAGGATTGTTGCATCATTCTTTCCAGCCATTTGGTCACGGAATTAGAGCATGTTGCGGACAAGATCCTCTGGATCGGAAAAGAGAAGGAAGTAGGCTTTGTCAGGTTTTTTGGAAGCCTGGATGAGCTTCGTGACTCGTATCGTTTGCTTTCCGTGGATGAGGAGATGGCAAAGCGAATCCCGACAGAAATGATTTGCGGGAAGAGGCTGAGGGAGAATCACAAGGAATATCTGCTTGGTGCACGGAAGCTTAACATTGGTGCGACGAGGGAAGCGCAAGAGAACCAGCAGGCAATCCCCTTCGATGACAAGGCACTGCCCGCAGAGCTACGCGAAAATTTGCGCTATCCCGACCTACAAGAAATCATGTACTTTGTAGAGAGGTAAAGAAAGCAGACGGTTTTTATGAGTATAGAGGTAAGGAAACCAAGCGATTTTTATAAGGATAAAGGAGAAAAGAATGAACGAATATATCAGACAGGAAAAAATTTCATTACGATACTCACCAATGTTTCTTTTTACGAGGGCACTCTTTCTTTTCATGATGATTTTTCTTCCTTCCGTGCATGTTTTTATCATGTTTTGGGCACACAACTTCAGCTACGGTTTTCGTTATGAAACGGAGGAGGAGCATCTGTTGCCTCTCTCAGACGAGGAGCTAAAGAAGATGAGGCTTGATAGGGGGAATATGATTTGGCTGAAATATCTGTTGGTGGTGCTGCTCAGCAGTGCTCTCGCGTTTCTGCTGCCCAGAGACCTCATTTTCCGAGGCGAGATCTTCGAAAGACCGCTGGTTTACGGTGCTTTCGTTCTTTTGGAAATGGTAACCATTTATGAGGCCCTTTTGGAAAGACTTACGAAGTATTCGAGAAAGAACAACTCGCTGTTTCGGTTCCTTTTTTGTAGCATACCGACGATACTTCTTTTTACCTATGCATTTTCTTCCATGTCGTTTCACAAGTTTATGCCGTTTTTCATGGAAGGAGCGGAGTGGATTCACATTCTGATTCTTTTGACGGGAACGGTGCTGATGGCATACTACTGTTGGAAGCTTTACACGGAGTGGAGGCTTACGGATTTTCATTATGACGCCACGAAAGCTGCAAAGCAGTAGGGGAACGGGAGGGAAAGCGAATGAATATAAACATCCAAACAAAGAGTGGGTTACCAATCTATGAACAGATCGAAAGGCAGATCAAGGAACTGATTGTTTCTGGTCAGCTGAAGGAGGGAGAGCCGCTTCCTTCCATCAGGGCGCTGGCGGCGGATGTCAAGATCAGCGTGATCACGGTGAAGCGTGCCTACGAGGATCTAGAGCAGGAGGGCATGATCTATTCCGTACAGGGCAAGGGCTTTTTTGTCGACAATCCTGATCTACAGTATGTGAAGGAGAAGGAGACGGTTGGCTTGGAGGAGCGCCTTGGCGAATGGGTCAGCGAGGCAAAGAAGTCCGGCATGACGAAGCAGGAAGCCATCGACATGATCGACATCCTGTGGGAGTAAACGTCGCGCCCGAAGTGTCATGACCTTGTAAAGCGATAACGGAAAGGATGGAAGCGTTACATGTTAACGGCAAAAAACATATATTATCGATACGGTTTGGTAAAGGCAAAGAAGGAGGATTTCGAGCTTTGTGACATTTCTCTGATCTTGGAGCCGGGATATGTTTCCTGCCTTCTTGGAAAAAATGGTTCGGGAAAGACGACGCTCCTAAATCTTCTGTACGGGATGAGAAAGCCAAAGTCGGGAGAGATTCTGTGGAAGGGCCAGAGACTTGAGGATAAGACGCTGGCGGACTTTCGACAGGAGGTGGCGTATGTCGGAGAAGCGTGGTGCGTGGAGAGCATGACGGTATCGCAAAACATAGAAATGCTTTCCATTCTTTATCCGGCCTTTGACAGGGGTTATTTTGACTCTCTTATGAAGCTGGCGGGCGTGGAAGGATGTCTTGATCAGGTGTTTTCAGCCCTGTCAACAGGTGAGCGGGTGAAGGTTGAAATCTCGTTTGTGCTCGCGAGAAGGCCAAAGCTGATTTTGCTGGATGAGCCGCTCGCAAACATTGATCCGGTCTTTAAAGTTGACGTGCTGGAGCTTTTGCAAAAGGGTGTCGCGGAAAACGAGACGGGAGTGCTCATCAGCACGCACCTGCTTGATGAGATTTCGGACATGGTAGATTACGTAAATGTCCTGGAGAACGGCAGGCTGGTGAAAAGCGGCACGAGGTTTGAAGTGCTGGGCGAGGGGCAGCTGAGAGACGTCTTTCGGTAACGGAAGATTCTTGATCCATGGGAACATATTTTTGGGAAGGCTGTGGGCATTCCTGTGAATGATCTACAGATATCAAGGGAATGTTAGAATGGAAGGGTATGTAGGGTATGAAGCATCAAAAGATTATGAATGATTTTAGAAGCTATATGGGAAGGCGAAACAGGTCAATCTACGGATGGATTGTGATTTGGTTCACGGGCATTCTGTTATTCCTTCTCATGTCGGAAAAGTATGCAAGGAACAATGGCGGGCGCGTTGGCATGATATTTGTTTTAGGAGCGGGGCTGCTTCTTCTCATGGCGACGGCGGAATATGTCAAGAAATATACGCATTTCTATGGCATGGCGCCTTCTTCAGGTGAAGAAAGCTTTATCGGATCACCTTCCCAGGAGGATCTGACGGATATTGCGAGGGTTCTAAGCTTTGACGCCGGAAGCTTTTTCTTCCTTCTCGGGAAAAGACTTCTTCCAATGCAGATAGTCTCTGAGGTCATCGTTCTTGCAATTGGACTGATCGGACAGATTCAAATCCTGCAGCTGATCGTATTTTTGATCCTGCTTGCCCTGCTCCCTTGGGCTTGGCTCTTGGTGAAGCGATTCCAGTTAGAGCGCATGATGACGCGCGGCTACTCCGTGGCAGAAAAAATCTGGATCGGCTTCCTAAAGGCCATCGGTACCTTTGCGCGGATCATCCTGGTCGGTCTCTCCTTTGTCAGTTTCGTGCTTTTGGTGATTGGCCTTTGTGGGACTTCAAAGCTTCTTGCAGGAATTGATGAGCAGGAGGCAGTTCGGTTTTCCATGAACGGAGGCATTTGGATGATCGCGACCGTGGTTTCCTGTATCGGCATTAGTCTCTTTTTTACGGATACGGACAAGGAGCTCGTCGTTGCCCTCTGGGGGAAGGTGAGAGCGGGCATCATTGCCGCACTTTTGGTGATCATGGTAGTCTCCATTGGTATGTATTGCCGTGCCGTGACCACGGGAGATCTCGTAAAAATGACGGAGAATTCTATCATGGTAAGGCAGCACGGAGTGGAAAAGACCTATGGGCTGGAGGATATTGCGGACTATCGAATTTTTTGTCAGAATTCTGCACTTCAGATGGAGCTGAGCTTTCGCGATGGCAACAAGGAAACCCTTTTCAAGGGGATTTCAGAGGATACGGATGGCTGGAGAGAGACCTATTACAGCGATTACAATTATGTCGCGCATTTGGTTGACAGGCTGCAGGAGCTCGGCGTGACGGGGACAATGGAGGACCTAGAGCAGCTAGAACAAATCGTTAGCAGCTATGATCAGGAATGCATTGATGGCTTCGAGCATTTTTCCGAGGTGCTTGCCAGGTAGTAAGATACAGAAAGGATTACAAAGCAACCTGCATTTTAGGTTGCTTTTTCGTGCTCTTTTTAAGGCTTTTCGCGTGTTTTCTTGCATGCTATACTAATATACGGAGCAGAAGCACGTGTCGCAGATGATTAACGAACGGGATATGGCGGTATCGCTGGCAAGAAAGCATTGTCACGGTATCTCCCCCTGTGCTATGATGGTCTTAGGTTCCTAAATGAGGAGAGGGACGTGCAGCATGGAATGCTTACGTAAAAAACATGAGTAGTTTCACAAGGAATAGGAATGGAGGGGTTGAGGTGCAAAAAAACTATCGTTGTCCCAGATGTCGCGCGACCATGGAATTTGATCCGGAATTAGGGAAGATGCATTGCAAGTATTGTGGCGGTATCTATTCCGTTCCGAAGTCGGAAGAGTCAGCGGAAGCAGAGTCGGAAAAGACCCAAGTGGAGGAGCCTAAGGCCGAGGCCAAGGCAGAGCTTGAGGCGAAAGCAAAGATGAAGCCGATATCAAAGCGCGAGAAGGAGGAAAAAAAGAAAGAGGCACGTCAGCAAGCGAAAATGAAAATGCAGATTCTGCATTGTAATTCCTGTGGAGCAGAGCTTGCCGTGAACGAAGTCGAGGCTTCTTCGTTTTGCGCGTATTGTGGGCAGGCGACGGTTGTGCTTGATCGCGTGGATGAGTGTTTGCGGCCGGATTACGTCATGCCGTTTATGGTGACGAAGGAGGAGGCGGAAAAAACGATCCGCTCTAAGATCTCCGCAGGATTTTATGTTCCTGACGAGATCAAAAACTTTGAAATCGAGAAGCTGCGCGGTATTTACGTGCCCTTTTGGTTATATGATATCCTATATGGGGATGAGCAGTTTTGGAGATATAGCGTAAAGCGCGGGAAATCTACGGTAACGCGCTATAGTCACAGAGTGGCTGACTGCCATTACCGCAAGCTGACGGTAGATGCGTCAAGAAACTTAAATGATGATTCCTCACAGCGTCTGGAGCCCTACGACATGGACAAATTGAAGAAATTCGAACCGATGTACCTTTCCGGATTTTATGCGGACCGCTTTGACATGGGACTGGAGGAAACCAGGGACGTGGCGGTCTCCCGAGCGAAGGCAATGTTAAACGAATCAATCAAAGGGACGATCCGCCGTAGTGCAAGAAATGTGTATTCTTCGCCCGTCTATGAGGTGATGGGAGCGGAATATGCATTGCTTCCCGCATGGTTTTTGACCTTCCGTCGGGGAGACCAGCCGTATACCATATTAATGAATGGACAGACGAAAAAAATTGTGGGGGCGGTGCCCTGCGTTAAATGGAAGGTGTGGTTAACCTTTGCCATTTTGGCAATCGTATTGTGTGGATTCTTGGTCCCCACGTGTGGTGGGATCATTCATTCTCTGGTACAGACGGCTCGTTATAATTCCGGAATTTGGGAATTGTATTTATACATTTTTATTTTTGGTGGCGCATTGCTGGTATGGGTTTGGCGAAGTGCAATCAAGAAATATCTGGCATTTAAGGAGAGCGTAAAGCTGACAAGATCGGGTACCACGAGCCGATTCGTCGGAGAAAGGCAGGATAAATGATAGGATATTACTGGTATTATTATATGCACTATGCACCGGGATATGTGATTGGAGGGCTGATCGGACTTGCCTTGGGGCTTGGCATTGCTTTTCTCATAACAATGCACCTGGTTATGAAGTCCAACGACATTGGGGATTCTAAGGGTTCCTTGGCTGATTTTGGGTATCTTAAAATGTTATGTAGTGAGGATGGACTTCATCATCATAGCCCGTCCGGACAGGGAGTGGCGCTCATATGGGAAGACCAACGGCAGGAGAAGGAGAGTCTCATTCACGAGGGATTTCCGGTGGAGCAGAAGGTGATAGAGAAGCCGGTCACCTCCAAAAATATCTTTAGTGACCGTTTCGGCGAAGGAATGTAGCGGAAAAGAGGTAAAGCATGGACAACAGACCAAGATCAAGAGGGAAAAACGTACTGGGAGGGAGCGGCAGCGTTGGCAGGCGCGGCAGCGGCCTTGGAACAGGCCCCGTTGGCACTACGAATGGCAGAAGGGCATCTGGCGGCAGTGGCTCCGGTGCAGGCTTTGGCGGCGGTGGATCCTATGGCGGTGGCAGCTATGGCAGCGGCTCGTCCTTTGGGGGAGGAGGCGGCCTTGGCAGGATCGTGATCGTCGTCGTGATCATTGCCGTGATTTTCCTTGGCATCAATATGTTTTCGGGCGGTGGTTCGGGAAATCTTCTGACAAATATCGTGGACAATGCGACCGGCGACGGTGGAAACGTAGCCGGCATGCTGACGGACCTGACAAACGGGGCCGGGAGTCTTGGAGATGAATTTCAGATTGGGTCTCAGGGGGCAGGCAACTGGCATCCGGCTTCTGCAGAGCTCAATACCCGCGTTGCGACGGGTGCGCGAGAGAAATATACAAAGATCCTTGGAAATGGCGAGGACATTGTTACGTTAATGGTCTACCTTTGCGGTACGGATCTGGAGTCCCGGGGCGGAATGGCGACCTCTGATCTGCAGGAGATGATGAAGGCTCAGTTTGGGGACAACGTAAATCTGATCGTTTATACCGGAGGCTGCAAGAAGTGGAAAAACAATGTCGTTGCCAATGACAAAAACCAGATCTATCAGATCAAGGACGGTAAGCTGGTGACGCTTCAAAAGGATGCGGGCAAGGCTTCCATGACGAAGCCTGAGACCTTAACGGAGTTCATCCAGTATTGCACGAAGAATTTCCCTGCGAACCGTAACATGCTGATCTTTTGGGATCACGGCGGCGGCTCCATCTCTGGCTATGGTTATGATGAGCGGAACGCTTCGAGTGGTTCCATGAGCCTCGCAGAGATCGACGGCGCCCTAAAAAATGCAGGAACGAAGTTCGATTTTATTGGTTTTGATGCCTGCCTGATGGCAACCTACGAGAATGCCGTGATGCTTGCGGATTATGCGGATTACATGATCGCGTCCGAGGAGACGGAGCCTGGCGTTGGCTGGTATTACGTGAACTGGCTGACGATGCTTGGAAAGAACACCTCCCTGCCGACGATCGAGATTGGCAAGAAGATCGTGGACGATTTTGTCGAGGTCTGTGACAGAAGATGTAATGGTCAGAAGACGACGCTTTCCGTTGTGGATTTGGCGGAATTTAGCCAGACCGTGCCCAATCAAATGACAGCCTTCGCAAAGTCGATGGGCAGCACTCTGCAAAATGACGGTTATGAGACCATATCCATTGCAAGAGATAAGACGAGGGAATTCGCGCAGTCATCGAAGATCGATCAGGTGGATCTGGTCAATTTGGCGGAGAACGTAAAGGGAAATGCGGCGGAAGGTCTTCGAAGCGCCGTACTGGAGGCAGTGAAGTACAATCGTACCTCCGCGAACATGAAGGACGCAAATGGCGTGGCAATTTACTTCCCGTATAAGAAGCCGGCAAAGGCACAGTCGGCCGTGAAGGAATATGAGCAGCTCGGCATGGATTCGGAGTATACGAAGGCCATTCTAAAGTTTGCAAATACTGAGGGCGCAGGACAGACGCATGCCATGCAAAACGGATCAAGCTCCGGCACTGGTTCGCCCCTGACCTCACTGATTGGTGGCTTGGTATCCGGTGGTCTTCCGACGGTGGCAACGGATCTTCTTGGTAGCTTTACGCCAGATGCACAGTCAGAAAGCTATGTAAACAATCATTATCTGGATCCTTCCAGGCTTGTTTGGAAGAAGGATACGGATGGAAAATATCGGATTTTGCTTTCCGATGAAGAGTGGAAGCTTGTCACGGGGATTGAACTTAATGTCTTCGTGGATGACGGCGCAGGCTACATTGATCTTGGACTAGACAATACCTTTGATCTTGACTCAGGACTGGTCGGCGAGTACGATAACACATGGTTATCCTTCAATGGTCAGATCGTTGCCTACTATCATTTGGACAGCGTGGTGAGCAGAGATCATTATTCCCACACAGGTTTCGTTCCGCTGATGATCAATGGCGAGCGCAGTGAACTGATCATTGTCTTTGATGACGCGAGACCGAATGGTTACGTGGCTGGTGCCAGAACCGTTTACAAGACCGGTGAGGTTACGGTGGAGCCGAAGAGCCTTGTCCAGTTGAATGTCGGAGACAAACTGGATTTCCTGTGCGATTATTATGATTACGATGGAAATTATAATGACACCTATCTGCTGGGCGAGCAGATGATTTATGACGGAAGCGAAGTGATCGGGAATCTGGCGCTGGAAAACAGCAAGGTCTCTGCAGTATTCCGTTTCACGGATATTTATCAGCAGACCTATTGGACGCCCACTATCCCCTAAAAATTCCCGAAAAACTTTTCTCGGAGATACTTGAAACAAAAAAAATAATGATATATAATTATTTTAGTAGTCATGGCGAAAGCCTTTGGACCGAAGACTTGCTAGTTTTGGGAGGTAAAGATGATCGTACGTGGTATTATCTGTGAACCGGGAAAGCCTCCGATGGAAGCGGAGGTAGACACGCAGTTCCTTGGAACGATTATGGGAGATAACCGTTTGCTGCTAAGGCCCTTTAAGGACAGAAACGTTGGCGTGGTAGTAAACGAGAATTATGCGAATGGCAGTACGGGATTAGAGCTGAATAGAAGCGTAGGAGGCCTTTTTAAGAGCGTTACCATTTATGGAAACATGTTTGTGGCAGGCCTTGAGATCGACGGATCTCTTCTTCCGCTGAACGATCAGCAGATCAAGCTGTACATGAAGCAGTTAGGAAGATAAAAGGATTTTTCCATCAACAGATTGACATAAGACAGTATGTAACATAAAACTAAAACGATTTACGAAGAGAGACGGAGATTGCGCCGCCTCTCTTTTTTGTTTCCTTTTGGTCCCATTTGCCATGAAAGAACATCATGAAAGATCTTGAAAAAATGAGCCCCCTATTTGCTACGATATAAAATTATCGTAATACGATAAAAATGTATTGACATTTGATGAGCGGAGTGGTATGGTATGGTCAGTGGAAAGGTGGTGAGAAGGATGGCAGATTTAGGAAATAGTATCGTCAGCGTATTGATGGGGCTTCTGGTATATGCAATTCTGGGCTGGGCGTTGCTTTCGCCGATTGTTTTAAGCATTAGGAACCTAAGAGGACTGTTTCGTCCCGACATAAGGTATAAAAAAAGGATTTGGCTGATCACGGTGATCTTTGGAACGGGTCTCACCTCTATATATAATTGGCTCGTAACGGGCACGACGGCCTTTGGAAGAACGGATGCCTATTGGACAGAGCAGCTCATAGGCCCTCAGTTACATCAGCCGCTTTGCTCTGGGCACCGCAATGTCTATGTCATCGTTTTGGTGATTGCGACGATTGGATTTCTGGGACTTTTAAAGAGCCGGCCCGGAAAAACGCCTCCGCTGGTGACGGTGCTGGAAATTGCAACCTTGTATCCTGCAATGGTTTTTTGCATCGTGCTTTGCATCCAGCTAAAGTGGGAAGTGATCAACTGGATTTTTCCCTTGAATCTGGTGATCATCGCTTGTTCGCTGATTCGAGAGAAAATATTGGAATATGATGCATGGCTGGGCGAGGATGGGAGAAGCGGCGAGGCTTGGCATCAAAGGCTTCTTGCAAGGTCGAAGAGATGGCCGCTCTTAGCATTGGTGCTGGCTCTTCCGGTACTTGGAATCATCCTTGGAATTTCGATTCTGTTTGGGTTAAGTCCCGACGCACTGATCAGGACCTGGACGGAGACGGCGGATTGGACGCTTTCTCAAATGCAGGGGCCGCCGAACTTAGAGATGGGCGAGCATTATCTGTGCACGGTGGCAGCCAGCGGTCACGAGAGCATCGTAAAGCCCTTGCGCATGGGTGAACGACGCGGACACAGGGTCGTGGTCAACAGGCAGTTAGAGGTTGCAAATGCGTTTGAACTCGTGCTGGAGGAAAAGACCCCGAGGCTCCACAAGGCCGTGAGAAGCTTTTATGACAAGTACGGATTCCCTATCGCTAAAATGATTCGAACGAAGGCTTCGGCGGATGCGGTTTATTTCCTTATGAAGCCGCTGGAGTGGTTTTTCCTGATCGTTCTTTATCTGACGCAGGCATATCCGGAGGACTTGATCGCCATTCAGTATCTACCGGGGTATCGGAAAAACTGGCAGGAATTTAAGAAGCAGAAGGGCATTTGCTAACATAAAAAAGTACCCTTTAGAAAATAAATAAAACAGGAGGCAATTATGGAACAGAAAACATTTGCAAACTTACTGAAGCTGATCATTATCGGAACGGGAATTTTTGGAGCATTTATTTGCTTTTACGTATTCCCGGCGTGTGGGCAAACCTTTAGGAACATGTATCCGGAATTCGCGGGTGCCTATTGGCCCTGGCTGATCTTTCTTTGGGTTGCGGCGATTCCCTGCTTCTGTGTCTTGTTCTTTGGATGGCAGATTGCGACCAACATCGGAAAGGACAAATCCTTTTCCATGGATAATGCAAAATGGATGAAGTGGGCAGCCTGGATGGCAGGGGGAGACAGTGCCTATTTCTTCCTTGGCAACATCGTTTTGCTATTCTGCAATATCAATCATCCCGGGCTTCTTTTGGTCTCCATGGTCGTTGTGTTTGCGGGCATCGCCATTACGATAGCAGCTGCATGCCTGTCTCACCTGATCCGTAAGGCAGCGCTTTTGCAGGCTGAAAGTGACCTGACGATCTAAGGATGCCGAAGGGCTGTCCAAAGAACGCCGAAAGGTTATCCAAAGATGGTAATCGGAGAAAGCAGAAGGAAGGGAGAAAGCCATGGAAGAGGATTTGAGAGAAGAACTGAATGGAAACATTATTTTTAATATAGACGTCATGTTGGCGAAACGAAAGATGAGCGTCGGCGAGCTGGCCAGTCGCGTGGGAATCACGCTGGCAAACATGTCGATCCTTAAGACGGGGAAGGCAAAGGCCATCAAGGTATCCACGCTGGCAAAGCTTTGTGAGGCACTGGATTGTCAGCCGGGGGATCTTTTGGCCTATGAACGGGAGGAGAAGTGAGATGGGCGATAAGGGTTTTTGGGACGCGGACGGAAATTGGGTAGAAAAATCACTGGTGGAAGGAACACTCTCAGAGCAACAGGGAAATGGCTCGAAATCACAGAATCCTGGGTCGCAGGAGCCCTCCAGGGAAGCGGTAAATGGCGCAGGTGGTACGATCGTGGAGGGTACGGCGGCAGTGGCAGGACTTAGGCCGGAGACGATGAAGGTGATCAATGGAGCAAAGCCGCTCGTGAAGGATACCGAAGAAACCAAGAGGCTAAAGGAAAATTATCAGTTCTTTGGCCCTGCAACGGCTGCATATGCGCTATTCTACGCATTTTGCATGTATAAGAACGGATCGGGCATCACCTTCCCTTTTTTCGTGGCAAGCAGCCTCTTATATATCTATTACTCTTTGAAAAAACTAGAGCTTACCTTGAAAAGAGGCAGCGCTTTTTATATGGTGAGCGTGATGCTGCTTGCCATCGCCACCTTCTGCACGGATGATGCAAGGATTATCGCACTGAATAAGACGGGGATTTTCCTGCTGATGATCAGCTTTCTGATCACGCAGTTTTGCGATGTAAGTAAGTGGGGTCTTGGGAAATTTGCGGTAACGATCCCGAGTGTGATCCTGACGTCCCTGGAGGAGCTGGCGAGACCTGTCGCGGACATGGCTGGCTTTACGAAAAAAGACCAGCCCGAGGGGGTCAGGCGCATGATTTACGTTGCACTTGGACTAATTTTGACCATTCCTTTGTTTTTGATCGTGGCGGCGCTCCTTAGCAGTGCGGACGTCCTGTTCCGCCAGATCACGGATGCCGTGCTTGGATTTATTAATTTTGGAAATGTTTTTGGCGTTTTCTTCCGAATTGTCTTTTGGTATTTTGCGACCTACATGCTCGTGGCAAGGCTTTGCAAAAAGAGCATTCGCGAGGAGGTCAAGGACCATAGGCATGGGGAACCGATTCTGGCGATCACCGTAACAGCCATGCTGTCCCTCATGTACCTTGTGTTCAGCGGCATTCAGATCTTTGGACTGTTTCTCGGAAGACTGCAGCTCCCGGAAGGGTATACCTACGCGACCTATGCGAGAGAGGGGTTCTTTCAGCTTCTGGCGGTCTCGATTTTAAACCTTGTCATCGTTCTGTTTTGTATGGCATTTTTCCGAGAGAGTAAGCTGCTGAAGGCGGTCCTGACGGTGATGTCCCTCTGCACCTTCATCATGATAGCATCCAGCGCCATGAGAATGATTTTGTATGTTTCCACCTATGACCTAACCTTCCTGCGCATCCTTGTTTTATGGGCGCTCATGGTATTATTCCTGCTGTTTTTGGGAGTCGTGATCCAGATTTTCAAGAAGGATTTCCCGCTGTTTCGATTTGGAATGATCGTGGTGACGATATGTTATATCGGTCTTGCCTTTTCTCATCCGGATTATATCGTTGCGAAATATAATCTGGAGTATTCCGTGAAGCAGCCGGTAGACGAGAAATATTTGAGTGAGCTGTCTGCGGATGCTGCACCGGTGATTCTTCCCTATCTTAAGGCGAAGGGCTACGATGTCTCCTTGATTTTGGAGGACTCCGTGGAAAAGCATAAAAATGGTGAGAGAAATTGGAAAATGGATGAATACTGGATGACGGAGTATGAAGCGAAAGGCGCCTCGGGAAGCTGGTGGCATCGATATCTGCGCATGCTGCAACAGGAATACGGGCAGCAGGGCATCCGAAGCTTCAATCTTTCCAGGTATTTTGCACTGGAAGAAGCCGCTAAGTAAGCAAATAAAATACAAGTAAGCGATCAAGTAAGCGATCAAAGAAGCGATCAAAGAAGCAATCAAAGAAATAGCCAAAGAAAAAGCTCCGGCGGAATCTGCCGAAGCTTTTTTGTTGGGTATGTTCGATAAAGTGATTAATAAATGCTTACCTTGCCCCAAGTATCAGAAGGAACCAGGCTGATGTAAACCTTACCAACATTCATGATGAGCTCCTTGCCGGTGTTAGCATCATAGTAATGAGCAGGCTCGGTATCATCATTGGTCTTGGTCCATTTGATGGGAATTGCATTGCCGTTGGTTATGTAAAAGCCATCGCCCTTGGTCTTGCTGCCACTGTAATAATTGTAATAGTTGTAGATCATGTAGCCATGCTCATCCAACTGGGAGAAGGAACAGTTCAAAATCAGTACGTTTTTAAAGGTCGTCACGTTGTCGTCGTCGGCTGCATCCGTGTGAAGGTTCCCGTACTCATAAAGATCATAGGTCTTGGTCTTTGAGTTATACTTCAAAGAAGTGGAAGTATGAGAGAACGGAAGGCTGATGGTTTCGGCAGGTGAGCACTTTTCATGGTCCGTTAAATCGGTTTCCTCTTCCTCAAAGAAGATGAAGCCTGTTCCCTTATACTTGGAGGAATATTCCTTGCTAAAGCTTGCCTTGGAAAGCGCACTCTTGAGACCGCTGTAGGACTTTCCCGTATTGGGATTCTTATAATCTTCGTAGGTTACAAATTCCGTAAACTCAGAGCTGTAAGCCTTGCTTGCATAGGAGCTGGCCCAGGAAGGACGCTCGCTCGTGGGTCTTGTATATCTTGCGAAGATGCCGCTAAGGTGATTGCAGTATTTCTTTGCGGTATAATCGTTGATGTAAAAAGGACCGCCATCATGACAGAAGATGGCTTCGTAAGGAAAACCAACCAGGAAGTTTGTGGGGCGGATGGAGCGGACGCCGCCAAAACGCTCAATTTGTTCGTAATCCTTTACGAGACACATGAAACGCGTGATTCGTCCGTTGGCCGTTGAATTCATCATTTCATATACAACGTCTGCCTGATTGATTCCGTAGTGGGGATAGGTTAAGATCTCGTTGTCCACCATAATGGCAACGGGACGCTGCTTCTCCAGATCATTGCTGATCCACTCGCCGGTCAGCTCGCTGCGGTACATTTTGGAATGATCCTCAATGGGCTTCTTGGTCGGCGTCACCTCTTCTGATGAGGAAGTTTCCGTGGATTCGGAGGAAGCGGAAGTCTCGGAGGACGACTGCTTCGATGATCCGTCCTCGGGCGGAGGCGTAAGCTCAGGCTCTGCGATGGAGATGGGAACGCCGGTCAGGATGTCATCGGCGTCTGCGGGTACGTCGCCTGCATTTGAGCAGGCAGTAAGCATGGTGCCAATCAGGGCACATGCCAAGAACAATTTCCATTTTTTTCTCATGTGTACGTTCCTCTTTCTTTGATTAATCGAAGGTAGAAAGATTAGTCCTTTTCTACTATACCTAAAAATGCCAAGATTTTCAACTCATTCTGTGGATTTCCTGAAATTTCCGTAAATTAAATTCTTGTAGTCCATTTCGTACAGTCCCAGACCTGCGTCGCGAGTCCCTCATAAAATTCGGGTTCGTGGCAAACCATGAGGATGCTGCCCTTATATTCCTCCAGGGCACGGCGAAGCTCCGCCTTTGCCTCCACGTCGAGATGGTTTGTCGGCTCGTCCAAAAGAAGGAGATTGCTGGGACGATTGATCAGCTTGCACAGCCTTACCTTTGCCTGCTCGCCTCCGGAGAGCACCTTGACCTTGCTCTCTATGTGTTTGGTCGTAAGACCGCATTTTGCAAGGGCGGAGCGCACCTCATACTGAGACAGGCCGGGAAACTCATCCCAGAGCTCCTCCAGGCAGCTCTTGAAGCCGGAGCCGCTCATTTCCTGCTCAAAGTAACCGATCTCCAGGTAATCGCCCTGCTCCACGCTGCCGGAAAGGGGCGGAATCAGCCCAAGCAGGCTCTTTAAGAGCGTTGTCTTACCAATACCGTTGGCTCCCGTCAGGACAATCTTATTGCCGCGCTCCACGACAAGGTTTAATGGGCTGGAAAGAGGCTCCTCATAACCGATGACAAGGTCCTTTGTCTCAAAGAGGATGCGGCCGGGCGTCCTTGCCTCCTGAAAATGAAATTCCGGCTTTGGCTTTTCTGCGGCAAGCTCAATCACGTCCATCTTATCCAGCTTCTTTTGACGGGACATGGCCATGTTCCTTGTGCTGACTCTGGCCTTATTTCGTGCAACAAAGTCCTTTAGGTCTGCGATTTCCTTTTGCTGACGGTTGTAAGCAGCCTCCAGCTGGGATTTCTTCATCGCATAGACCTCTTGGAACTTATCATAGTCACCGACATAGCGCGTGAGGGTCTGACCTTCGACATGATAAATCAGGTTTACGACGCTGTTTAAGAAGGGTATGTCATGACTGATGAGAATAAAGGCATTCTCGTACTCCTGTAAATAACGGGTCAGCCAGGCAATGTGCTCCGCGTCCAGATAGTTCGTCGGCTCGTCGAGAAGCAGGATGTCAGGCTTCTCCAAAAGAAGCTTTCCGAGGAGCACCTTCGTTCTCTGACCGCCTGAGAGCTCCGTTACGTCGCGGTCGAGCCCAATGTCCGTCAGTCCCAGTGCCCTTGCAACCTCTTCCACCTTTGCGTCGATCACATAAAAATCATGCGCGTCAAGAAGATCCTGAATGGTACCGAGGTCCTCCATGTACTTTTCCAATTCCTCTGGCGTGGCATCCCCCATTTTCTCGCAGATTTCATTCATCTGCGCCTCCATGTCATAGAGAAAGTTGAAGGCGGACGAGAGGACGTCGCGCACGGTCTGTCCCGCCGTCAGCACGGTATGCTGGTCGAGATACCCGGCCCGCACGTTCTTTGCCCATTCAATTTTTCCTTCATCTGGCTGAAGGGCACCCGTAATGATGTTCATAAAGGTTGATTTTCCCTCGCCATTTGCACCAATCAGGCCGATGTGCTCACCCTTTAAGAGACGGAAGGAGACGTCATTAAAAATCGCACGGTCACCAAAGCCGTGAGTTAAATGCTCAACGTTTAAGATACTCATAAATACTCCCTGTGTACATTCTAAAATGCGGCAGATTACATTGCTTTCTTGCAGGCTGACATGAAAATGCCGGGAACGATTGTCCCCGGCACATTGTAACATAAGTTGCCCTGTTGGTCAAAGCTAATTGTATTTCTCATTCTCCCAGACAAGATTTCCGGCGGCATCATAGATCCTCTCATAACCGTCCTCCAGATAATCACTTGGGGTTCGATAAACCAGAGGATTTTTCTTTACGATTTTATAGCCGTCCGTGGACAAGGTCTCAACCACAAGAACCAGATCCTTTTTTATGATGACGTCCTTGTCGAGATCGATCTGAGCACCTTCCTTGGCCATAGACGTAGCGTCGAAGGTCTTGTATTCCTCCCCGTCGACAAGATAAGTGATGGTCACTTTTTGAAGCATTTCGGGATGATCATAGATCAGACGATACCAACCGTTACACTTTGTCTTTTCGCGAAGATCCTTAGAATCAAGATTGCATTCAAGCATATTTACGGGCAGGAGATCCCAGAAAAGATACTGATAAAAATCGCTGGTTTCTACCGTTGTGATAGTTCCTTCCGTGATGCAGATCTTGAGCTGCTCATAGCTTTCAAAAATGTTCGTGGTAAGCTGCCCGCTAAAGGTTCCGGGCGCGGTTTTGGTCAAGGGAATTTCTTGATTTTTCAGTGCAATCGTGACCTTCGTATCATCGGAGTATTGCTTTAAGCCGAGGGTGAATTTCAGGTCAGCAGTTTTTTTCTCCATGTTCTGTCCCGTAATTTCCCAGGCGAGGTCTGTCACAAGACTGTCGCTCTGCGCAAGGTCGTTCTTTAGCTCTATGACGTCCATGCTCATGGTGTGCACCTGTGACTGCAGGGAGGAGATTTGATTTTTCATGGCGCTGATATGTCCGAGCAAAGAGCTAATGCTCAGTACGGCGATGAGCATGAGGGCGATCAGTACGGTCTTATAGGTGACGCCTGCCGTTGTTCCGGGCTCTGGAATCCTCGTGTGCGTGTCATGCGCTTCCCCTCTAGTGATCTTATCCAGCCTTTTATTATAGGCAAAGACGCCGACAAGAATGATGATGACTGCTAAAATCAGTAAAATGATAACATAACCTGCGATATTTGACATATTGTTCCTCCTGATCATTTCTTTGTGATAGAGTTTTTGTTATTTGCAAAAATCAAATTTGAAAAAATCTGCGAAAGTCATTGTAATAGCTTCTTGTTACGTCAACCAGCACGCCGTTTGTCAGCGTCAATACATATTTCATGGACAGTGACGCACGAATCTTTTTTACGTGCTTTCTTGAGATGATGACCGACTTGCTGACGCGAAGGAATTCCTGCGGATCCAGCAGCTCCTCCAGCTGATACATACGGTCACCGGCGTAGTAGGTTCCTTGACTCGTATGGATTTCCACGTCCTTTCCAAAGGCCTCCACATAGATCACCTCGTCCACGGAAAGGCGCATCCGTTCCTTCTTGTCGTCGCGAACATTCAAGAAGGCTGGATACTTTGTGGCTTCCGTGAGTACATACTCGCCATCCTCGCCAACCTCGACCTCGTGCCTGGCCAGATAATCTTTTACAAGGTCGTACTTTTCCTCCGAAACGGAAATTCGGATCTTCATTTAGGCACCTCCTACTCGTTTTTACTACATTACCATCATAACAGACCCTTTGAAAAAGTAAATGCTTTGGAAACAAGTTACACCGAAACGCGGAATGAGTTGCAGTACTTGGGAAGGATATGCATGATTGCGATGGAAATCACGGGGGAGGATCCGGAAACGCAATGATTGGGAAGAAATTGCAAGAATTAGGGACGGGAAGGGTTTGACAGGAGGACATGAGGAAGGTACACTAAAATAAGAAGTAAATGTGTGCCTGCCGGAAAATCGGAGGCGGCAAAATGTAAGATTCCTTGGAAAGGGGTAGGCTATGAACGAGAACATTGTAAAGAGAAATGCATTGTGGGCACAGAAGGTGATTAAGGGTTTGGAGTCCCGGAATATGACGGGGTATTATGCCGCAACGAAGGAAGAGGCATTGCAGAAGGCCTTGGAGCTGATCCCGAAGGGCAGCAGCATTACCATGGGCGGGTGCATGAGTGCGCAGGAGATTGGACTTGTGGATGCGGTGAAGACGCCAGAGTACCGCTTTATCGATCGATATGCAGCTCCTGACAGGCAGGCGGCAGAAAGGGAGGCCTACAGTGCGGATTTCTATCTTGCCAGCGCCAACGCCATGACGGAGGATGGCATTCTCGTGAACGTGGACGGTAATGCCAATCGTGTTTCTGCGATTGCCTACGGACCGAAGCATGTTCTTTTTATCATTAGCATGAATAAGATTTGTATCGACGTGGACAGCGCCATGAAGCGCGCGAGAAACGTTGCGGCACCCATCAATGCCCAGCGCTTTGGGCTTGCAACGCCATGCGCGAAGACTGGCTCCTGCATGGACTGTAAGTCACCTGACACGATCTGCTGTCAGTTTTTGATCACGAGATATTCCAAGCATCCTGGAAGGATTCACGTGATTTTGGTGGGAGAGGATTTGGGATTTTAACAAAAACGATAAACTGTAATTAGGAGGTTATGGGTATGGCTTTATTACAGGTGAATTATCTTTCCTGCGCACTGTTTCGGACGGTGCCTTTGAACGTGATCTTACCTTCGGACAAGATTGATTATGCAACGGGAACCTATCTTTCTAAGGAGGGGCAGAAGTTTAAGACACTTTATCTTTTACATGGCCTGTTAGGAAATTATACGGACTGGGTGAGCGGTACGCGTATCCAGAGATGGGCGGAGGAAAAGAACCTTGCCGTCGTGATGCCGTCGGGCGACAATTCCTTTTATTTCAAATCCAGAATGCCCTGGAACGATTATGGGACCTTTATCGGGAAAGAGCTGGTTGAGGTGACGAGAAGGATGTTCCCGCTCTCTGACAAGCGAGAGGATACCTTTATCGCAGGACTCTCCATGGGTGGATACGGCGCCCTGCGTAATGGCATCGTCTATTCAGACACCTTTGGTTATGTGGCTGGACTTTCTTCAGCCGTACATCTTTTCGACAATTTGTCAGAGGACGCCAATATTGGACTCTTTGATAATTTGGAGGCGGCATCCAAGACGAATCAGAATCCAACGGTTGCCGTGGAGGAAATGTTGGAGCAAAAGCGGAGCATTCCAAAGTTTTATCTCGCCTGTGGTCGTCAGGATGGCCTGATGCCTGCGAATGAAGCCTTTCGTGATTTCCTAAAGGCGAAGGGTGCTGACGTAACTTGGGATGAAGATCCGAATGCCGGTCATGAGTGGGATTTCTGGGACAGCCAGATCAAGAAAGTGTTGGATTGGCTGCCACTTGACGAAGCGAGTGCAGGCCTTAGCAGCGGAAACGTAAGGACTAATACAGACTAAGTCGCACAAGAGACATAAGACCTTGCCATTGGTGAAACAAAGGAAAACAGAGCCATAGCGTTATGAGGCATGGAAAAAGGAGGACGACATGTTAGAGGTAGGAACGAAGGCACCGGCATTTACGCTGCCGGATCAAAATGGACAAATGCATTCCTTAAAGGATTATAAGGGGAAGAAAGTAATTTTGTATTTCTATCCGAAGGACAATACGGCAGGCTGCACGAAGCAGGCCTGTGGATTCTCTGACCGTAATCCACAGTTTACGGAGAAGGGCGCCGTAGTTTTGGGAGTGAGCAAGGATACCGTGGAATCTCACAAAAAGTTTGAGGAGAAATACGGGCTGAAGTTTACGCTGCTTGCAGATCCCGAGCGTAAGGTCATCGAGGCTTATGATGTCTGGAAGGAAAAGAAGAACTATGGAAAGGTCTCCATGGGCGTCGTAAGGACGACCTATCTCATCGATGAGAAGGGAATCATCATTCGCGCCAACGATAAGGTCAAGGCAGCCGAGGATCCCGAGAATATGTTGGGTGAGGTGTGACAAACGTCATATAGCGGTCTGCCAAGATCATGACAGATACCACTTTGCATGAAAAAGATTTCGCGATAGGATAAGATCAGGAAAGAAAAGATCGTCCTTTAGCGAAATCTTTTTTTGTAGGAGGGAATGACGATGAAGCGTAGAAATTTGATTGGACATAGAGGGTTGGGAAAGGCACTGGGCGGGCTCCTTCTGCTTTGTGGGCTTGGATTTCTGCTGACGGGCTGTACGCTGGATAAAAAGTCGGTCAAGCTTCATACGAAGGAAGAGATGCAAAAGATCGTGGACGAACGATATGGCGATGCAGAGCTGGTCAGCATTGAAGAGAACGAAGAGAAGCATAACAGAATCTTTACCTATCGGGATACCAAATATGGTTTTACCTATCAGGTGACTTCGCGTCCCAAATCCGTCGGCATGGATGGCTCCACATTTTATTATGACGGGGCAGGGTTTTATTTTTCTTATGAGGAACCATTTTTGAGTTATTTTTATGAGCAGGAAAAGGAAAACTTTGCAAGGCAGGGAATTGAGCTTTGTGAAGAAATGGGTTTTCCCAGCAATTTTGAATATCCAGTGAATCGAAGGTTTTGCTTAAAGAGTAAGGAATTATTCTCTTCCCCGGAACGGTATGAGGAGGACATGAAGTTTGTTTGGGACCGCGTTCATGCCTATAAGGTGGTGCCTGAGACGACGGGGAATTATGAGCTCAATGTCTATAATTCCGAGCAGGCCGAGTTTCTGGGAACGCTGAAGGAGGATGGTTTTGTCACGGCGTTGGAGCAGAGAATTGAGTATTACATGCAACAAGCTGAAAGCCTTGGCGGAATTCAGGGTGTGACCTATCTTCGCTGTGAAAAGAAGAAGGTCAGCGAAGTGCCGGGACTGTCTGACCAGGTTCTATATGAGAAGAAGAATACCGTGACCGTCTATTATTATTCCTATGAGGGAAAGGAATATTTTATTGTGGACCTCTGGGTTGCACAAATTGGAGAGAACGGTGGAGGCATCTTCCAATATTACCAAAATTACAAGTATTATGAGCCCTCCCGCGACTAAAATCCGTGAGGATTAGAATGGGATTTGGTAGGATTTTAGCTTTATAATGTAGTATCTTGTTTAAGTGCCGAAGTGCCCTTGACGATGGAAATTTCAGCGTGTTACATTGACCATAAAGTAGATGTCATTATGTTAGCAAACCTTCCCCTCGAGGAGATGGAAAGCTTAACTTGATGCCATAGGAGCATCTACGTTGGTGGGAATGGAATGTGTTAGGGAAGTTTGGGGAAACTTTGGCGAGGGATACGACATGGAATTTTATTTAAATGAGAAGGAGTATTTTCAAAAGGGCGGCGCGCAGGTCATGGCATTTCATGATTTTTATCCTGCGGGGCGACAGTCGGGCATCAGCATCATCATGCATGGAAAGCGCGTGGCGTCAAACGGGGACGTGCGCTTTGAGCCGACGCCAGGGCAGTGGCAGCCCGTGCCCAAAAAGTTAGATCGCATCGTGGATCAAAAGACGCAGTCGATTACGACGACGCTTACCTTTCCGGATCGGGACGCGCATTTGAAGGGCTTCAATCCCATCCTGTATCCTGATTTTGAGTTTGCCTATCAGGTGAGCGCGAAGGCTGACGGAGACGCGGTGACGATTACGGTAGATTTGGACAGAGAGATTCCTGAGAAATACGTAGGGAAGCTCTGTTTTAATTTGGAATTTTATCCAGGAGACCTCTTTGGAAGGGCCTGGATCATGGATGACAGTCAGGGGATTTTCCCGCGTCAGCCCAATGGTCCGACCATGGCGCGCGAGAGTAATTTCAAGAACGTGGGGCACTTTGAGGGCGTAGAGGAAGGCGTGACGAAGGAAGAATTAGCGGGCATGCATGGAGAGGCTGAGCCTAGCGGTTATCAGCCAATCATCGCGGATGACGTGATCGCTTTGCCCTATGCAGAGGGACATGTTTTTACCGCCTGTCCCGAGGATCCCTACCGCCGCATTACCATCGAAAGTCAGGAAGCTTTATTGAAGCTCTATGATGGCAGGATGAATCACAATAATGGTTGGTTTGCGGTGAGCAGCGAGCTTCCTGCGGGAAAGACGGAGGGAGCACTTGTCTGGAAAATTCGTCCGAATGCCGTGGAGGGCTGGAAATATGCGCCTGTCGTGCAGACCTCCCAGGTGGGATATCATCCCTCCCAGGAAAAGGTTGCCGTGATTGAAACGGATCCTGAGGATACCCTGCAGCCCGTTGCCAGACTCTTGAAAATGACGGCAGAGGGGGAGAGGGAGGTCCTTTCTCGTGAGATATCCCTTTGGGGAAATTTTCTGCGCTATCGCTATTATCGCTTTGATTTCTCCGAAATCAAGGAGTCAGGGCTTTATCAGGTAGAATTTCAAAATTCGAAATCGGCCATTTTCCGCATTGGAAGGGATGTCTATGACCGCGGCGTTTGGCAGCCGGTATTGGAATATTTTCTTCCCGTACAGATGTGTCACATGGAGGTGCGCGAGAAATACCGCCTGTGGCATGGACATTGTCATGCGGATGACGCGAGAATGGCACCTGTTTCCAGAAATCATTTTGACGGATATCGGCAGGGCCCGTCCACGCTGACGAGCTTTCGGCCAGGAGACGTCGTGCCAGGACTCAACGTCGGCGGCTGGCATGATGCGGGGGACTTTGATCTGCGCGTGGAATCTCAGTCGGGAGAATGTTATATTTTGGCCCTTGCCTACGAGACCTTTGGCACCTACTATGACAGCACGACCATCGATCAGCGTGCGCATAAGGTGGAGATCCATCAGCCCGATGGAAGAAATGACATTTTAGAGCAGATCGAGCACGGCGCACTCTCCGTGGTTGGCGGCTACAAGGCACTAGGGAGGCTGTATCGCGGCATCATCTGCAAGGAGCTTCGACAATATGTGCTCCTCGGGGATCCCGCGGAGATGACGCGCGGCATATCTGGCGATGAGGATGATCGCCTCGTATTTACGGAGGAAAATCCTTGGCGGGAACTGACCACGGCGGCACATCTTGCGGCCGTTGCCCGAGTGCTTCGAGGCTTTAACAATACGCTTTCCAAGGAGTCGTTAAAGGCAGCGACAGGGCTGTTTTTAAGCTCCGAAACGGGACGAAAGCTCGTGGAGGGAAAGGTGACGGCAAAGGAGAAGGGGGCGTTCTCCCGAGGCATGATCTGCGCGGGCCTGCACGCCGCCGCAGAGCTTCTCCTTGCCACGGAGAATGACATTTATTTAGATGCTCTTTGGGAGAACAGGGAGTTCTTCTTTGAATACGCGCCGGAGATCGGCTGGGTGGGCGCGCGAATCGCGGATCACATGGAGAAGGGCTTCTTGGAAGCGCTTCATGACAGCCTGCTTCCTGAGAAGGAGAAGATCGAAAAGGATTGCGCGAGCAGTCCGTATGGCGTACCCTATCGCTCCATGGTATATGGGGCTGGCTGGGGACTGCAGGGCATGGCCTTCCGCTATTATTTCCTGCACCAGGCCTTTCCTGATTTGTTTGGCAGGGAGTTTTTGGAAAAGGCATTGAATTTTGTGCTTGGCTGTCACCCTGGATCGAATACGGCTTCCTTTGCCTCTGGCGTGGGCGCAAAGTCACAGACGATTGCCTATGGGCAAAATCGTGCGGACTGGTCCTATATCCCGGGCGGCGTTGTCAGTGGCACGGCCTTGATTCAGCCTGATTTCCCAGAGCTTTTGGAATATCCGTTCCTATGGCAGCAGGCAGAGTACGTACTTGGCGGTGGTTCCTCTAATTATCTGTTTTTGGTGCTGGCGGTGATCGACGCACAAAAACGGGCGGGAGAAAGATAGTTTATCAAAGGCCACGGAGCTGATGCAGCCGTGGCCTTTGATTCAGGCTTTTTTTGTATGGATTCTTTTAACATGATCATTCCGTATTAAGCTGCGCTCGTTCTCAATCCTCAGCCAAAAACAACTGTACTCGGTTTTGGATCACGTCTGTCACTTCTTGTTTCGTTTTGTCTCCCGAAAAATAAGCAGCAGCCTCTTCGTCTACAATTTTCAATATTTCGCGTGGTCGAATCGGAAAATATTTCCCCGTTTCAAATACCCGCTTCATCTCTGCAACGCTTTCTTCCGTCAGCTCCACGGACATTTGCGCCTGACCATCTTTTATTGCTTTTAGAATATCTTCGTTCATCAAATCAAACACTTCCTTTTGAACGGGATTGGTGCAAAAGCTTTGTCCCGTTTTCGTCATGGTATATGACAAAAATGCCCACGCACCTTCTAATTGCTTCGTGTTTGAATTGATCACTAACGTATTAAAACTCCAATTGTATAACGGATAATTTCCGTCATCAAAATAGTAATCTATGGTTACCCATCCCTCATTTTCATATTGCTTTTCCCCGGCGTAAATCCCCGCGTACATATATTTGGGACGCATGATTGGATCGTAGCCCTTCTTTGCCGCATCCCCATATCTCTTTGCAATATCCAAAATCTTGGAAAACAATTCCTGCTGAAAATCGCATTTCTTATGTTCCCAGTCTATCATTCCCCATAAATCGTCAGAACCACAAAGAAAGTAATTCATGATTGTAGTTCCATCCTGAACACTGTTTTCAAAAATTGCATCCTTGGGATAGTTTAAAACCAGATCGACAAAGTTTTCAAAATCGGGAATGCCTTCTTCTCCTATCACATCCTTATGAACCATCATTCCCACCACGTCAATTGACGGGCACAATCCATAGACGGTATCTCCGTCAATCAGCGACTTATAAGCAGGGAAAAACATCTCCTCCTTTATGTTACTGAGTTCCATGAGTTTTGACAACTCCACAAAATATCCTTTTTTAATCAGGATTGGCGCTTCGGGGATTATGTCCAGCGTCATCATGTCCGGGCCATCACCGGTAGCCAATTCCACCTTGATCCGGTCTTGGACGAATTGAAGTTCGTTACGTGAAAACCTTTTCATGTCAACCTGATATGTTTCGTTATCCCGATTAAATGCATTAACCAAATAACTCATGATTCCCATATCGTTAAGACCGCCATTATACAGAGTAACGTGTATTCTCTCCGATTGATGCTGGTTTTCTTCTTGAATATCATTTCCAATCTGTGCTGCGTCCAAAAAGTCCCCGCTTGCGGCATCATAGATTTGATTTATACTGATACTAACGTCAGATGATGTGGAAACTCGATCATTATATCCGCATCCAGACATATAACATGAAACCATTATGATAATCATTAAATGGACTATAGAGCCGTTCTTTTTTTTCATATCGCTAACCTTCGTAATGCATTATAAAAGGGCCAGAGGTTGCTCTGACCCAAGGTTTAATGAGGTACAAATCCGCACGGACACGGATTATTGCCTTCAACTTGGTGTGCTTCATTAAAATATGCATACCCTGTCCATCCATAGTGACAATTTCCGCAAATATAACTGGCCAATTCTCTTCTTTGATGTCCATAATTATCAGAATGAACATAAAGAGTAAATCCTTGCACAAGATAATATTCACCAGTTTGGTTATAGCAATTAGGGCATGGTTCTGGCAAATATGCAGCATATGCACGAAGTGATATTGTACTCGTAAGCATTACAACAACCAGACATAAGGAAAATAATTTCTTTAGGACACATATGCTCTTATGTTTCATAATCTTTTTCCCTCTCATAATTATTCGCCACATTATTGCAATACCTATAACATATTTCATTTTGTTTTCCGTGTTCATTTTCAAAAAGAGAGTCACGCAAAAACAAGATTACGGTTTAAACTAAATTTTTTTTATAATAACATATCCAAGTTTGCATTGTCAATATTCCGCTAGCAATAATACTGATAAACAACATTACTTGGATTTCCGAAAATACAATAACAGCCATCTATAGAAGACAGCGTTATGGATTCGTCGTTTTCAAAAATTCTATACATATTTTATTACATTTTATGTAAGTGTGCTTTTTCCTCGTACCGAAAAACGGGGAAAAGGCTTTTTACATTATTCAAGTACTGCTTTATCAATATGTATTTCTGTGGCGACAGCATCCAAATTTTCCTTCTAGATAGCTTTGCTCGTGATTTTTTCGACACCGGAAACCATTGCATGAATTTTCTGCACGAGGCGTTACAATAGTGGCTGCAGGCATTGATGATTATGGAAATACTGTTCATGTTCATGTCAAGGGTCAAGAAGCTTATGATATCGTTATGAATATATTGGATCCTGATATATACACTGTATCATTTGTAGACAGCATTCCGCAAGATAACGATAAAAATAGACCGCTTAGGGCGTAAAAAGTGCAACCTATCCTTGGATGGGTTGCTTTTTTTCAGGCTTTTTTGTATGGTAGAAGCAAGGAAGCGGAAAGCTGTGGTGGCATGGAGGAAGGTCTGAAGGGTGCTTAGGGGAAACAACATGTTCCCGATTTGAGTTAGGAGATATTGGAAAACATGAAGATTCGAATCGAACAGATTTCGGAGGGAGAAACGGAAGTAGTTCTTAGGATTCGGGAGAAAACCCGAGAGGTGGAAGAACTGCTTGCCTATTTGAATAAAAGGAGCCGCGCCCTACTATGCCGAAAGGATGGGGAGGATGTCCTGGTGAAGCCGAGTGACGTCATCTATTTGGAGAGCGTCGATGGAACGACCTACGCCTATACCGCGGAGGACGTCCTGCAGACAAACGTGTCTCTGGCGGGCGCCGAGGCGGAATATGCAGGAGATGGGTTCCTGCGCTGTAGCAAGTCCATGGTGATTAACATCTATCACATCGAACGCCTGCGAAGCGAGGCAGGAAACCGCATTGATGCCCAGATGACAGGAGGAGAGCACGTCATTATTTCCAGACGCTACGCCAAAGCCCTCCGCCGCATCCTGGCAGGCAAAGAATGATACAACATGAGTTTTCGAATACCTCGAGGGGAAGGGTTGGACCCTCTTTCTAGGTTAAAAGCCTACTAGAAAGAGGTTCCAACCCTCGCCCAGAGGATTTCAGAGAGGAAAAGAGTGTATGAAAAAGAGTTTTCGTAAAATTTTATTGGCGGAAGTGGGAATCGAGTTTAAGGCATGCCTGTATTTCTTTGCCTTTTTGTTTTTCTATTGTATGTATCGCATCATTGCGCACGGAAGCTTTCAGGCGGACATGATCGTGATGGCGGAGATGATTTTGACGACCTATATTATGGGTTACGTGCAGGTGTATTTACTCAAGAATTTTGAGGAATCGGAACACCTGGGAGCCTTTGAATTATTGGCCTCCCTGGGATGCTCCTTGTTTTATGCGGGGCTCAGTCATCTGCTGTCTTGGTTTGACAGGGCGTGGCTGCCAGAGCTGTTATTCTTTGCCTATGTTCTGCTCTGCTATGTCAGCATCTTTTGCATCTATTATGTAAGGCACCATTGGGATACGGAGGAGCTGAATCAGGAGCTGGAGGAATTTAAGAAATCCAGAAAAACAAAGGATTAGAGTGGAAAATTAAACACGGCGGATCGTGCTGTCAGGGAATGGAACGAGTAGCGTAACGGTAGTGGAGTTGCGTGGATGATTAAGTGGGAGATGGGAAAATGGGTAAAAATGCGATTGAAATTAAAAATTTGACAAAAAATTATGGGAAAAACAGGGGCGTGACGAACCTTTCCATGACCGTGGAGGAAGGGGACATTTATGGGTTCCTTGGGCCGAACGGCGCCGGAAAATCCACGACGATCCGTTCCATGCTGGGGCTAGCCCGCTTTCAGGAGGGTGAGGTAAAAATTCTTGGCATGGATGCGCGGGAGCATCAGGTGGAGATCCTAAGGCAGGTCGGATATATGCCGTCAGAGGCCTGGTTCTATTCCGACATGAGGGTGAAGGATGCCATTCGGTATGCGGCTGACATGCGAAAGATGGACTGCCGCGCGGAAAGCGAAATGCTCTGCGAGAGGCTGCAGCTCGACATTAACAAGAAGGTGGAGGAGCTCTCGCTGGGGAATCGCAAGAAGGTGAGCATCGTCTGTGCCATGCAGCATAAGCCGTCTCTCTTTATCTTTGACGAACCGACCAGCGGTCTGGATCCGCTGATGCAGGCGGAGTTCTTTAAGCTGATCATGGAATATAACGCGAAGGGAACGACCTGCTTCCTGTCCTCCCATGTGCTGTCAGAGATCAAAAAGTACTGTAAGCATGCGGCAATCATCAGAGAGGGAAAGCTGATTCGGACGGACACGGTGGAAAACCTGACGAAGACGAATGCAAAGCACGTGCACCTCGTGAAGGATGGCGTCGAGGAGGATTTCATTTATCGCGGTAACGTGAACGAATTGATTGAAACGCTTGCGGGACATGACATTTCCGACATCGTCATCGAA
>JAEEGG010003393.1_pt1 | contig 39792 bp, 40 predicted proteins | sample 9134161 | NCBI WGS metagenome assembly JAEEGG01 (sample SAMN16246543, study PRJNA631951) | gut metagenome | biome: gut microbiome; feature: rumen; material: CR-attached | host: Bos | place: Iran: Karaj | collected 2018-10 | reverse complement strand
CATCTCGCCCTTGTCCACGTAGGGCTTGAATACCTTGCAGATGTCGTAGAAATAGCCGGTCGGACGGTAGATGACCCAGTCCATCGGCTGCTTTTTGATCTCCTGCTCCACCATGTACTTTGCGTGCAGCATCGGAACCTTCTCCGCGCCCGGCTCGTCGCAGGAAATGACGGAAATGTAGTTGAACTTCTTCACGCCCGCCTTCGTCGCGATCTTGTAGAGGTTCATGTTGCCCTGATAGTCGATGTCATAGGATGTGAACTTCGTGCTTGCGCCGGTCAGTCCCATCGTCGTGATGACGACGTCCGCGCCGTCGCAGAGTCCTTTCATGGTGACGTACTCCGTCGCGTCGATCGATACGAAGGTATATTTGCCCTCCGTCCCCTCGACCGGACGCTCCTTGAGGTCCGCCGCGACCACTTCATGTCCTTCTCTGACGAGCACCTTCAAAATCTCGGCGCCCAGGTTTCCGAATGCACCTGCCAATACGACCTTCATCTGTCCGTCCTCCTTATTTCTTGCTCTTTTCTTTGGCGCGTTTGTCGTTGATGATCTTCATGTGTTCCGCGGTGATCAGCGTGACGTTGTTCTCCTTCGCCCACTGTACGCACCCTTTGAGCACGACGGACAGGAACACGCGCGGCACGCCGAGAATCGTCTCCAGCGCGTCGTCGGTGAACTTGACCACATCGTCGGCGCGGTCCGCCGCATAGCGCACCGATTCGAGAGACGCCTTGCGCACCTGCAGCAGTTCTGCGTGCATGCGGCGCTTGCGGTGGAACCAGAAGTTCTTGGAATCGCGATAGCCGTAGTCGACCGGCAGCGGCGGGAAGTCCTTTGCGGTGACGCCGTTGATGATCGCGTCGCTGTATTTCTTCTTCATCAGGATCTTATCGACGCGCAGAATGAAGTGTGCGCCGAACTTCGAGGTAATGCCGTTGAAGTCGTGGTACGGCGGCTCATAGCCGTTCAGCTCGCCGGGCAGGTCCTTGTCCGCGCCGTCAAGCTCGCGCATCCATGTGCATTCGATCACCTGGATCGCGTCGGTCAGAACCTGCGGACGCGGTTCGCCGGTCTGCTCCTCGATCATGCTCTTTTCGAGGCGGAAGTTGCACTTCGGCATCTTGTCGCTCGGCTTGTCGCCCGGCCACGAGAGCTTGACCGCTTCCTTGAAGCTCTTCGGATTGTCGTCGATGAAGCTGATCGCGCACTTGCCGTTGCGCAGAATGTTCTGCGCCGTGTTCGACGAGTTGCGGCAGCACAGCAGCATGGCGTAGTAATCCTTGCCCGCCACATAGTACGGCTGCACCAGCGAGTACGGTCCGAGCGTCGTCATGCCGTCCTCGCACAGCGTGCTGATGATGACGGTCGGCATCGGGAAGTACAGCGACGTCTGATAGAAATTGTCCACGATTCTCAGGTTCTCAAAGCTGCTCATTTCTGTTCCTCTCTTTCTTTGATCAGTCCTTGCAGGATTTGATAGATATCTTCAAACGGCTTTCCCTCGAGCGTCCACACCAGGAGGGATTCCGCAATGAATTCGGATCGGTACGCGCGGTCTTCCCCGTCGCCGCAGACAGGCTCGATCAGCGCCGCAAGCTGCGCTCTGAGCTGTCGGTGCCGCTGCGAAAACGCCGCGTGATACGCGTTCTGCGCGTCCGCGTCCGAAAACAGCGTCCGGTACGTCTCCGTAAAGGCGCGCAGCGCGTCGTAGATGCGCCTAAGATGTGTCCTTGCGTCGTCGCTGCCGTGCGACGCGATCGAATCGATGCACGCCCGCCAGTCCTCGGAAACGAACGTTGCGATCAGCATATCCTTGGACGGAAAATAGTTGTAGACCGTGCCGACCGCGATGCCGCATTCCGCCGCCACGGAACGGATCGTCGTCCCGCCGTAGCCGTTGCGCGCAATCTGACGCCGCGCCGTTTCGAGCAGCTGTTCGCGGATGCTCTCAAGAATCTTCGGCATACGCGCCTCCGTTCAGCCACGTTCCGATTTCCTCCGCCGTTCTGCGGATCTGTTCCGCGTTCGAAATCGCCGGTTCGCCGTCGCCGTCCTGCGCGCCGTACATGCCGAAATACGCGTGACAGCCGCCGTCGAGGACGATCTCCCTGAGATCGGCAGGCAGATTGCGCCGGTTCTTCTCATACTGTTCGCGGTTCAGCACGCGATCCTCGCTGCCGCAGATCGAAAGCGCGCGCACCGGCTCGCCCGAAAGGTCCTTCGTCGCGTACGAGCCGAGCAGGATCAGCCCTTCGTACGTTCCTTTGTGCGCCGCAAGCTCCGACGCCGCGATCACGCCGCCGAGCGAATGTCCGCCGATATACCAGCGTTCGACGTCCGGCAGCGCCTCGCGCGCGACGTCCGCGGCATGCAGACCGAACACCGCGAGCCGGAACGGCATTTTGCACAGCACGCAGCACACGCCGCGCTTTGCAAGCTCGCGCATCAGCGGCACGTAGGCGGTATGCTCCACCTTGCCGCCCGGATAGAAGATCAGTCCGGTCCTTGCGCCCGGTTTTGAAAAGACGAGATCGCCGTTTTCGAGCGTCTGTTCCGACACGCCGCGCATCGCCGGAAACTCCGCTTCGATCGCATCGGCGTCCGCGGGATAACCGTCTTCGAGATAGATTGCCGAGACGATCAGAAGCACCGCAAGCACCAGGAGCGGAATGCCGATCCCGAGCAGGATTTTTCTGCGTTTGTTCGTCTTGCCCTTCATATATGCCTCGAAATGAACATGTTCATAATAAGTGTATTGCGTCTCCGGAAAAAAGTCAAGCGCGAAGTTTCGGTTTTTGCGAAATTGTCCCGGGAAGCGTTGTATTTTCCGTCCGATCGGGCATACTGCAAAAAAGGAGGTCGAAGAATGAATCGACGGATCGGTATGAGCACGCTGCTGTTTCGCAGCGAACCGCGCGTGGTGAGCGCCGCGGCTGTGGTCGCAAAAAACGAGAACGAAGGCTCGTTCGGCGGGCGGTTCGATCTGGTGCTCGAGGACGACAAATTCGGCGAGGACAGCTTTGAACGCGCGGAGTGCAAGATGCTCTGCACCGCCGCAAGGCTCGCCGCGGAGCGGTCCGGACTGCGGATGCAGCACATCCGCGCCATGCTTGCGGGCGATCTGCTGAACCAGCTGATTACGGCAAACTATGCCGCGCGCGAGCTCGGTATTCCCTATCTCGGTCTGTACGGCGCGTGCTCCACGATGGCGGAATCGCTGCTTCTGGGCAGCATGCTCGTCGACGGCGGCTACTGTTCGCCCGTGCTCTGCTGCGCGAGCAGCCATTTTTCGACCGCGGAGCGTCAGTATCGCTACCCGCTTGAGATGGGCACGACCGCCCCGCCGACCGCGCAGCATACGGTGACCGGCGCGGGCGCGATCCTGCTGTCCGATACGGAAACGCCGCAGCCCGTCTTTTCGCACATCGTCGTGACCGCCGCCACGATCGGACGCGTGATCGACCTCGGCATCACCGACATGAACAACATGGGCGCGGCGATGGCGCCTGCCAGTGTTATACTAACACCATGTCCGAGACGTCCAAAAAATGCAGCAATTATCGGGGTTTTTGGCATTTCTTGTTGCAGAAAGGAGGTCCTTTTCCGAATAATCTTTGGTGTGATGTAAACACCATAAAGGGCGTCCGGATAAATGCAGTTTCGGAGGCATTTTTATGGCAAAACAGGGCTCAAAGCCGAGGAAGAAAAAGATCCGCTGGCAGCCAATCCCAAAGCCGCCCGACGGCAAGGTCACCTATCTGCGATCGCCGAACGATCAGGCAGCGGAGATCTGGATCACGGTCTTTCAGATGCAGCACAAGCGCAAGATTCGCGCCTTTCTAAAATGCGTGGACGAGCACGACGACGGGTATCACCCGATCTCTTACCAAATTGAACGCGGCGTCCGGTACCTATGACCGGACGCCTCTCCACAAGCCGATCTCCCTCACGAACGAAACGCAAAGGAGGAATCACACATGAAGCCATTGATCAAAGACGAATGTACCGGGCTAACCTACGAGTTGGTCGGAGACTACTATCTGCCCGCCGGCGAGGACGACCTCCTGCCCCTTGGTGTCTGGGGACGCCGCCGTCTCTCCTACCTCAAATCCCACCGCCGCGATCTGTACGCCGACCTGCTGCTATCGGGTAAACTGGAAGAACACCTCTCTTCGATCGACGCTGACGCCACTGAAATGGCAGCTCAACTAACCACTCAACTTACCCACGCCGAAGGCGTGACCGAAACCCTAAAAGTTGCCAATCCAATGACCTGGGTAGGACGCATGAACAGCATCCGGAACCGAGTAGTGGAAATCGTCAACCATGATCTAATCTACACATAAAAACAAATGTCACAGCCGCCGAAATCCGGCGGCTGTGACAATGTTACAAAAAGAATTCTTAAGTATGCCGTTAAACTCTCCTCTTTTCAAAATAGAAAAGTTTTTCAGCTAAATCACATTTCGCATGCAGACTTGATAATAATTATTTCTGCAATTGTCTTCATTAGAGGAATCTCTTTTTCTAATTCCTTTTCATCAGCAAAAGGATGATATATCCCTCGTTCTTTTACCCTTGTGGCATTCGATTTACTGTGAACCAATGAATTCCGAGTTTTATATATGCGGGCTGCAATTTTCTTAAATAGTTTTTCATTTGCTAAGTCAGTTAAGTCAAATGTGTCTCCTTTTGAAAAAGAAATTTCATGAGTTTTATAGTAGTTTATTAAGTTAGGATACTTATCTTGGAGTTCATCATGCAGTTGGTCTAAAGGAACATAGGCCTTAATTGTTAACTCTAGTGCCTCTAATTCTGTTCCTTCAAATGTTTCCCTATTAATACGTGTTTTATTCTGAACGACATTAATTATCTTGCTAATTTCCTTAGACTTTTTGATGGAAAACCCAGGATGGACAAGCACCTCCTTTACACTATTTATAAGCGCATTATTATAAACATCGTCAAAGAAGTGTTCCATAATGTGATAAAATGCTATAAAGCAAATAAAAGGGTCGTTTGAAGATAATCCAAGATTATATTGTTCTGTTAATTCAAAATTATAAAAGAGTTTTGGAGGTTCCATCTCTTCAGGTCTCAAGTGTCTACGCGTAGTCAAATAACCGCGATTCATAATTAGGTCATTAATATCCATAATCTGCTTAAATGCAATTCCAGTGTTGTAGGTATAATTGAATAAAAAAGAATTAGCGTATTTCTGTAGTTTATCAAGAGATGTTTTGTCACATACCGATACTTTTATGGTATATAGTCTTCTAATTGAGTATTGAAATAGATCAAATAAGCTAAAACTTTCATCTTCTCTCAATTCAAGACGATGCATTGTATAGATTAGTGATGTCATAAGTCTGTAGCTTCTGACGTCATCTTGAGGAATAGAGGATAAAATAGCTAGAATCATTTCATATGATGGTTTAAAAATCTTATAAGATACAAACTCACCTTCAAGAATGATCGGTTCTGTCATATAACGCATTCCAAATGTGTTTACGACAGGTTCAAGTAGTAATTCTAGTTCTGTTGAGTTGCTTATATAAGTGGAACATACAGAATAACCTGCAAGTTTTGAAGCAATAATCTCATATTCCTGTTGTGTAAAGACTATTTGTTTTTCCTTAATCATAAAACGGATTTGCGTTGGTTCAATAGTGAAATCCGATGATTCTCGAGAAAAAAACATTTCCGTAATTTTTTGAAAAGAAGTCCAATCTAAAACCATAAAAATTTTCTCCTTTTTCTTCTGCCTTTTATTATTTACATCGAATTGTTCATTTTTGACACTGTTTGGGCGTACTAATATAATATGTTTCCAGCTTAATATCCTCCTTGCTTAGAATAAAACAAATTACAAACTCCTGCATATAGCGATTATCAAAAAGGTCATTGTACTCGACCTTTATTTGTATATCTGAATAATGCGTCTCTAAATCCTTCTTTGTCCGAAAGTATATCGCTTGAATGCAAATGGATCTTGACTCATTAACAGGTAAAGAAAAAACTCTATAATGAGGATTATTTCCATGATCTGGATATAATGTATACTCAATTTCTTTAGCAATATCATGTCCGACATTTGTAACCTTGAAATAGAAATCCTTTCTAATACAATGAGTATCTATGATATTACCAAATACAAATGAAATTATTCCTCTAGTATTCGGCTCGTTTTCAATTTTTTCAACAGATAAATATGGGAGCATCTTTATTTGCAAACTGTTCTCATATTGTTTTCTTATCTCTGTAACCTGATCTTTTGCAGCTTTAGCCGCTCTGCTATTGTATACACAAATAAAAATAGTTGTGATTACATATATTGCTGTAATAATCACCATAATCCATTCTGTCATTGTTATTCTCTTCCCTCCGCATATGGTATTTATATAATAAACGAATGCTGTGAGGCGTTGCATCGTCCATTCATAATTATATGACATTCATTTCACAAATCGGATGAACGAAGCTTCTTTAATCATGGACAATATCAATTATTTGTAATATTTTATTACGATGGATAATACTAACAACTCAAGCACTAAATACTAATGAATGAGTTATTGTCTTACAAAAGGCGCGGAGCCAAAACAGTTATCCCGTTCTGGCTCATTCTTATGTCGTCTTAAGTCATATTATTGATGGTTTAGCTGAGTCCAAGCTTTTCCATATATTCATTCAAGTCATCTTCGACTTCATCAATTTCGCTAAATATACCACCCTCATTTATTATTGTCTTAATATGGTCTAGTTCTATTTCCGTATTTGTTTCTTCTTTAAGCTTGTTATATAAATCAACCAAGCAATAAAGCATTTCTTGGCAAAAAGTAATATATGTTCGTTCACCTATTCTACTAAGAAGTATTGTGGAGCTTTCTCTTTTTTCTCCATTCTTCCTTTCTATCACCTTCATATTCTGCAGCAATGTATTCAATTCCATAATCTCATAGAAAGCTTGCAGTAGCAATAGCAATCGCTTTTTTCCTTCTATTTGTTGAGACTTCATTAGATCACTCTTTTCTATCATACCTTTAATCTCAACGAGTTGCGGAATAGCAATATGATAAAAGTCTCTAACTATTATGTCTCTTTTGGCTTTTGTGTTTTTATTATTACTCCATCTAATTCGCAAAAAGCGAAAAGCCTTTAGGATAATTAGGACGAGCAAAGCAAGTAATACAGATATAACTAACGAAGCGTTCTCTTGTTTGGTAACTGAAACAAAAACAGATTGTGGAAATGCTTTTCTTATACATTCCAAGATACTTGTGCTGATTATCGTTTTTTCAAAAGCCACGCAAGCTATGGCGGATACAATAATCTGAACGTAACCCGCAATTGTATCCTTAATCGAATCATTTATTTTGACGATTTCCTTATATATAGGATAAACTGTATAATCTACGGATTTAATTACCTTGTAACTTTTCATCTATATTCTCTCCAAATAGTATTGTAAGTTATTAATAATCTCCCCTGCTTTCAAATAATCTTTATGTTGGTCATTGAATCTTGTGCTTAGGAACTCTGCTTGAATGGGCATATAATTGCTCCAATGATTCCCCACCTGGAGTTTATATTGATCACATTTTTTCTTCAATACTGGATCTTGAAGAATTATTCTATTTATGACCTCTAAAACTATGCCGCTTTGAAAGCTTATTTTTATTCGTGAAAAACACCATTTTCTTGATAAGTGTTTAATAAACTTTCTCGATGGAGCATTATTTATCTCTTCCTTTAGTCTTGAATTAATATATGTGTAACCTTGATTTTCATTATGAAAGTAATTGTCATCATTTGGATTATAGCTTTCTATCTCTTCTAATTTACCGTTTTTCTTAAGTTCATAATACTTGCCGATTATTTGTATAATTCTTGTTAATGCATTCTTTTCCCCAAACGGAAGGTCGCCCGTTGTAATGAAATGTGCTTCTTCTTCTGACATATCCGATACTAAGTACTCTTTAGGCATTATTCCTCATCCTCCTTGAAATCTGCATTGTTTGCATTAGCTATTATAAGAGTCTTTTGACAGATACTCTTTTTCCCTTCGGTTTTACCTATAATACCGTGATCTGCTACGGATACGACGCAAATCCTGAACGCATTTCTCAAATTCATCGTAGTGCTTTCCATGAAGCTTATCGTTCAATCGTTTTACCTGAATAATGGGGCGAAACGTTTCGAAAACATCGCAGAAAAAGCTCCCGCCCATTCGATTGAGAATTCTGATGGAATAGATCTTCGTATTTACGCCAACGCAAAAGTACTCGATCCGAGCTAAACAGATTGTAATTTGAATATTGGCTGAAATCAAATCGCTGATTTGAGCATTATTCATGCTTTTCAGATCAATCCCGCTCTCTCTAAACCCAGCTTTAATTTTGTTTATCTCCGGAACGATCTCGTTTTGAAAAATTGTATAAGCTTTTATTGTAGATTCTCTTCTCTCTCGCAAGAAACTCCAAACAGCGGAAGTCAGAGATACAAGAAGTGCCACTCCTGAAATAATGATTGTCGCTATGTTCATATTGATACCCCCATAATCCATAAAAACATGTCTTTTCTCAAAGTATCTACTGTACGAATGTGAACCGAAACGATTATTTGTGAAGGTGCTTTGGAACATATAGGAACTGCCCTCCATGATGCTCTATTGTATAAAACACCGCCAAATCGGAAATTGTCCATTCGTGATAAAAATATATTATTCGACGGTTTTCTTATAGATCGCAGAAGGAACTCATGGGATAAAACATGAGCATTCTCCCTGCAATGCAGAAAGCAGGCAGCGTCACATTGATAAAGAAGCATTTCTAACACGCAATAAACTAGCATCAGTTAGATACAGCGAGCCGGAACGGTGATCCCGTTTCGGCTCATGTGTTGTTTTCTGTTTGCTATGCTATCTATGACTATTTGCATATTTAGACAACCCTTTCTGTGTCAAATTAATGTTTTATCATCCATCAATGGATTTTGGGTCAAGGTGGTGTTGTTCCATAAATCCTCAAAATAGTTGCTGTAAAGCGAGAATCCTCGTCCATCATTACGATCAATTGAAGTAACAATGATCAACCTGCCATGGACCGGGTGATGCGCGGTTCAATATAGCTTCCGTCAAGTGCGCTGAAATAGTAGCCGAACGGAATCTCAAAGTTTGCGCCGGGTATTGTTTCTCCGCGTGCGTTTGAACTGTCCTTTGTTGTACCGACATAGCGACCCGATACATACCAAACGGGAATCAGTCGTCCAAGATGCGTACGGTCCTTCACATTCACGCAAGCAGTGAACAGCTCCATCGAGTCAATGACGACACAGGACCCGGGCGCATTGTTTTGCGCAGCCCATCCGAACGCACTTTTCATGTACTTCTCGATGCCGCTTTGGATATCTGTCATCTCACAAAGCCGTACGTTTTCCATGACCGGTTTAGGCGTCGTTAAGATACTGCGAAAATCGACACACATCAGCTCTCCGTCTTGGTTAATCGAAATCAACGCTGCCTCCGGGCCGAAGGGAGAGACCAGCGTCGGTGCGACTCCACCGTAATCGAAAGCCCGCATCTCATATCTCTGCGGAATGCCGTTGACGCCGTGTACAAAGGCGAAATCCCATCCATATTCACATGGCGTATTCCCTCTGTATGCAATGATCTTTGTAGCGCTGTACAGCATCATATCCTTTAGGCCGAACTGCTCCAAAAACGACGTCGCCTTCGGCAAAAGCGTATCGGAATCGGGAAAAGAATCCTGATAATCCTGCAGAATTGTTTGATCCACATTCGGATCCAAAGCATCTTCCCGCAGATAGTCCGCGCTTTCATCTTTTACATAACTGAAATCCGCTGTTCCGAGCTTAAAGGAAAATCTTGCAAAGCTGCCGTTTTCGTTCTGCGTATAGGCATGATACCATTGAAACTCCGTTGCATCGCTCATGCGGAAGGGCTTCTCCGCAACGCTGTCAGGTGCGCTCTCTGCCTTTGCGGTGATATGCGAAATCATTTCTTCCTCCGGTTCACGTCCGATGCGGCGACAGGCCTCTATGTAGCTTTGTGCCGCCGCGACCCAATACGCTTTTGTAGCAGGGAGCTCACAAAACCTCGATCCGCTCGACATAAGGCAATCCAAATAGCCGGAAAGCTCCTCCGAAGAAAAGACATGCTGTTCAACCTCTGCAATTCCGAATCTGTCATACGGCGCGCGTACGGTACAATCATACCGGAGCAGCAAATTGCTTGACAGCAAAATCGGCTCCGTACGAATCTCTTTGGGAATTGCAACCTGCCCGACCTGTTCATGAACCTGTTCCGCGAGAATCGAAGTTTCCTCCGGCTGCGCGGCTTCCGATATCGCGGGCGTGCCGGTCGGCACATTTTCAATCATCTGCACATGCTCCATATAATCCTCGCTCTGATTATGAACGAACTCTTCCTCCGGCGTGGGCACGCAGGCGCAGAGAAGCAACAGAATCAGAATAAGCGCAATAAACTGTATTCTTTTCATATGATAAAACCTCCGTTAAATTTAACTATGTTTTGATACATAAATTATTAATTATAATTGTTGTAAAGCAATGAAAAAGCGAATGTAAGGTTTCTATCTATTATCTATTTACATGCTATTTACATGGTAATACTACCGTAAAAGGTAGCGTAAGCGGTATAGTTAGTATTTGGGATACTTGCTCGGGTATCCAAAGCGGAGGCGCTAGCGCCGCCATTTATATATGGGGCTGTTTTTGTCTGCCCTGGATACCAACTTGCAGGAAGAAACTCTATAAGTGCACTTCTACGAGCGCTCTTGCTATATGTATCTTCAACAAATGCGCGAAAGCGCATGTTCGATTCGTTGTTGAACTGTGTACCTGCCGACATTGTAACGGATAGATTCGATCCGGAAGGCGGAATACTGTCAATGATAATATGCGGTGTTCCGCCGTAAATCTTTTTGTTTGAAAAACCCACAGAATATGCATAAGTGTTTGCAATAAATGCAAACGACATGATGCAGGCAATCATAATTATGAAAAGCTTTTTCATATTGTTTATCCTTTCTCAAATTTTGAAATGGGTTGATTCCTTACATTCGCTTTCTATTTCTGCAAGAATAATAAACTCGGTTGTATCGGAAAATTTGAATTCCTTTCTGGCTCACATATATCATGATTCTCTCATTAAAGATAGCCTTTACATGATATAGCACCGCAACAAGGTGTGAGCCGGCCGCTCAAATTGTGTAAAGGTTTTTCTTGTCAGGCAACTCATTTCCCAACATAACAACTTTGAAATGCATAAATGTTATGAAGCTATCCGAATTAGATCAAGTCAGAACACTCGTTTTGATGAATCTGACTATCCCTTCATCAACACATAACGAGGCAAATCAACAAAGTGCAACAAGTGTAAACTTCTATACAAATCGTTATGAAAGATATCACAGGGGTATCTTCTTTGCCTGAATGCATAGTCTATCGAGATAAGGGGTATATAGAGCGATATGCGCTAATACCCTAACCCTCGATCAATCCGTTTCCCTGTCATTGCGTTGATTGTACAAATACTGTAGCAGCCGCGTGTTTCATTCGTCAGCCGATGTTCAAGGAGATTCACATAACTTACGTTTCCCTGTGCATCCATATATTCAATTTCGCCGAAGAACTCCCATACCGGAACAGCTTCGATCGTCCTGTTCACACCCAAAACGCAACTCATGCCCAATTCAATGCGATCAATTGATATGGTGATTTTCTCCGGCGGGAGATCAAAGCTTTCGTAGGTATACCGGTTCTGCGATGATTTCAGGTAAGACAGCATGGCTTCATACGCGGTATCCAGATCAATCACCGATACGTTTTCCTGCGTGATGCTGACGTCGCCCGGCTCCTGCCAAGTAAAAGAAACCAATCCGTCATTGTCAAACTGGAATTCCATGACCTCCCAGAATACGGCAGCGTCGTACCCGCCGTCGGTTGAACCGTACTGTATCTGCTCGCTGTAAACCTGCTTTGCATCTCCAATCTTTCTCATAAATATAACATATCGTCTTTCATGCCGTTGCGGAAAATGATACTCTTTGTTGGCAAGCACCTCATCCACAATGGTATGATTGATCGGATGTACGCCGGTTTTTACAACAGCGAACTGATCCTTTAGCCCCAGCTTTTTCAATATTTCCTTTGCTTGTCTTTCGGCATCGGCATCCGATACATGCAGCGGCTCAATTTCTTCAACAAGCTGCTTCTTAAACCCCAGATCCATGAACGAGAGAATGTTTCGATGTTCGCTTGAAAGCGCTTGAAACATTGCCTGTCTACCCTTGCCCGTGTCAACTTTGATAAAACCGTTATCGTACCCGAAGATTCTCTCATACGTTGCCGGCGTGCCTTCGTCTGGCGCATTCGGCATTGCTGCTTCCATGTCCTTCAGCGTCATTTCGATATACGCGATATCGCTTTCGCTCAAAACATCCTTTGCCGCTTCCATTTGTTCCCTGCACGCGACAATGTACTCTGCCAATTCATGTTTCGGTTCATAGTACTCATACATTGGGGCGTTACCCCAAAGGATGTCACCAAGTCGTTTAACGGAAGAAACATCAAAAGGATATCTTTTTACAGTTCCAGCGGATAGTGCGCCATCCGGCTTGACGACATTCGCCTTCACCTTCAATTGTATTCCGTCTGGTAATACTTCTTTCTTTTCATAGAGATCGGGTATCTCGCCGGATATATGTTGATAGTCCATAGTGTTATCTTCCTGCCGGTACTCCGTTATTTCCGGGGTCGGCTGGCAGGCAAGCATAGTTGCTGCCATTATTATAATCAAAAAGGATCTAAATCGCTTCATAATTGTACCTCCTAAAGGGATTGTAAATAGAATTACAATCCCTTTGCTAAAAAATGATTATCAATAATATATTACGTCTACAGTGCCCTTAATATAGTATTGTTCTTGTGTATTTCCAAACTGGCATTTATAGGACTTACTTGTATCCAATCCGCTGATTGTCACTTGCACATTGTTCCACTGGTACGCGGTGCCAAACGATTGGGTTGGCTGGCCTGAAGATAACGCTGTTACCTTAAACTCTTGGTTATAAGCACTTCCCGTTAATGGAGTGGTAGAACTCTGCGTTGCGTATAGTTTCGCATTTGCGGTAAATGTAAGTTTTCCTAAAGATGTTGGCCTGTATTTGTTTTGAGTGTTAACATAGTTGATAAAGTTAACGCTCAAAGGGACCGAAGATGCAAAGGCGGTACTGGTAAAAGCAAACAGCATAATCACTGCCAGCAACACAGCAAAAAGTTTTTTCTTCATTGGTAATAATCTCCTTATCTTTTTGTTTGCTTTTTTGTTCACAAGATGCTATCCTTAAAGTGACCTTTACATGATAGCACCACAACAAGGTGTGAGCCGGCTGCTCAAATTGTGTAAAGGTTTTTCTTGTCGGGCAACTCCTTTCCCCACATAACAACACTGAAATGCCATAATTGTTATGAAGAAATCGAATTAGATCAAGTCAGAACATTCTGTTTGAAAATCTGACTATCCCTTCATCAACACATAACGAGGCAAATCAACAAAGTGCAACAAGTTTAGAACAATATCTTATGAAACAGTCTTGAGCTTTGAATATGCATTTGCCGATTCGACAAAATACCCATTTGCATCATACACTTTGACATAAACACGAACACGATAAGTGCCTGAAGATAGCCCACTCCTGCTTTCATCAAGAACGACAATGCGAGCGTCTTGCTCATACCAACTATAAACAGTTGTCCAACCGGTTGAAGTCTGTTTTTGTAGGTACATCCACATATGAATTGAATCGGTATTGACTCGAGACCTTGCTGATCCATAGCAAAATGCAGTATTCCCATTAACGCGCAATGTAGCCGAGGCACTTATTAAATCAACATACTCTTCTACGATTGGCTCATCTGCAGGGTGAGTAAGGTCTTCTGCGTATGCCGTTACCAACGACGACAGTGTCAAAATGAATGATAGGATAAAAACAGCAATTCTTTTCATAACAAACCTCCTGTATTGTCTTCTAATACACAAGACGATACAGGAGGTTAAAGTGCAACACTTTTGCGGCTTTTTATTTTGTCTTTATACTTCTGGCAATTTTGAGTATTTCTTCCTTCGCTAAAGGGCCTGTAACCGTGATTATGTTTTCTTCGGTTGACCATATCACGCCCGTCCATCCCTCACTAATAACGATTTCACCAGATTCCTCTCCAATAAAGATTGGCTCGACTGTAGCATTCTCCGTATTAAGTTGAACGACTGCGGCGCTGTCCAATACTTCAATATCAAACCACTCTCCATTCTCATTACGATACATCAGAATATGCTCCGATTTGCTCTCAACCCGCTTGAACCCCTCCGGGATATAGGTCGGCACATAGGTTTTGCCGTCAAAGCCGAGTACTTCCTCGTCAAGCTGGTACTCGGTGTATTGCGGCATGACCTTTTTGATCAGTTCATTAATGCGTCGTCTGACTGCTTCCGAGGTTGCAGGAATCAAAACAATAGCCAGTACAACACAGGCGATCGCGATCGCAATTGCTCTGCGCGGGATTCGAACGGGAGTTTTTTCACGTTTCTTCTTGCCGCCCTCCGGGTATACCTTATCCAATTCGCGCATAAAGCGAGCCCTCTGCTGCTCGGGGATCGGCTCTTTATTCAACTCGAACTCCTCTTTTTCCAGAGCTGCGCTTTTCTCTTTTGCTACTTCAAAAATAGCTTTTTCAAACAGCGCGTCTTCCTTACTCTTCCTCATACCCATTCTCCTTACAAATCTGATATGCCGCTTTTCGCGCTCTTGATAGATAAGATCGCACGCTGCTCGGTCGGACGCCCAAGAGCTTTCCGATCTCTCGATCCGTCATCCCCAGAAAGTACTTGTATTCGAGGATGTGCTGCTGTTTTTCCGGCAGCTTCATAATAGCTGCATGCAGCTCCTCCGCAGTAATCCGATTCAGCACGTCTTCCTCGATTGACGCCTTTTCATCCTCATATTCAAAGGAATAATCATCGTGGTCTATGCTGCCGACTATGTATTTCTGCTTTGTCTGACGTCGGCGCAAGGCGTCTATGCTTTTCCTTCTAATACACATAACGAGGAAGTTGCGCAAATTGCAACACTCAACTTCACGGAATTTTTCGATGTGGGAAATTGCGTATGTAAAGAAATCCTGCACAACGTCCTCTGCATCATGGCGGTTGTGCACGATCCCGTTTGCTTCTTTCAAAAGCAGTTGGTAATGCTGATTATACAGACCGATCAGAAATGCGCGATCATCTTCTGACTCGATCGTTTGGAGCAACAGTAGCAGCATTCGTTATCCTTTCTTCGGGAATATTGTAATACGTTTCCGAGAATTGTCAATTCTGCGAAGGGGTCTCCCTATGGTTTTCGGGTCTTCCAGAAAGCCCTTCGCCAAATACAACAATCAAGAACCTAAAAATGCAACATGGTTTTACAAATATTGACACCGCAGAACATCATTTTCCCTTCCGAGAGGATAATATATTTTCCAACAGGCTGTTAAAGTCCTATATATATTGCAATTTGAGCGCAAAGGTAACTAAGATAAAGTTGCCTCCTATGTATACCTATTACCTACAATCTGATTCTATCATAACGTAAGACCATGCATTCTTACTTAAAAGTCTATTATGCTCCTTTATATTCATTTGATCATTTGAACTTTTGTAGCACAATTAGACCCATTGTCATTAACAGAAGGTCAATTCTTCAACGGATCTGTTTCCCATCAACAATCGTTCTTGTTATGTCCTACTTTAATTGGTCCTGTTATGCTTTGCAACAAGAAACAGTAGCATGTCGTATAATATTATTATTCTAGAAGCACTCTTCCAAGGCACTTTATAGAGGAAACATTCTTCCCATAAATAATATCAAAAGTACTGTTTTCAGGAACCAACTTATATCCTCGCCCTTGCTTTATGTATCGTTTACACATTACTTCACCATCAACTACAAACAATCCTATTGTATTGTGTTCCGGTTCATCTTCTTTCTTAATATAGATCACGCTACCGTTGGCAATAGTTGGTTCCATACTATTTCCAGAGACGGTTACAGCAAAATCAGCTCTTCCAGTTGTGTCTGTAATATCAGAATGTGGAACGTTATTATCTATGAAAAACCCGTCTCCAGCACAAACCGCAAATTCAAAGAGAGGAATCACTTTTGGCAGATCTGAATCTTTCGTTAATTCATCTTTTGCAAATTCTCTCTGAATAGCAGATATTATGTCTGATAACCAAGCGAAAATATAGTCTCCCTTTTTATGAGGATCAGACTCTGCTCTATTAACCAGCTCGATATCTGCACTTTTATCCTTATATACTCCAACATAAAATTCAACTGAATTGAATTTTAAGTCTGAAGCTTTAATGGTAAATATGCAAGCACCATTTTCTACGAGTAAGTATTCTTCGTCCTGACATTTAAACTCTATTGTTCTTTTCATATCGTTTCCACCTCTTTTGTATAGATTCTAATCCGCCATCGATATTCTCCGCAACCAGTTGCAAAACACTGTATTCAGGGCATTCATATTCTAACGCCCCAGACTGAAATCTCAATCTTCCATCATCTCCACTGAATAGATAGATGATATTATCAACATCTAGGTTAACAATAAATTGTGGATTATGTGAGACCATGATCACCTGTCTGTTTTCACCCATTGCCTTAAAGCAGTCTAATAAATACTCTTTAATCGATGGTTGCGAAACATTATCCTCCGGCTGATCAATGATGTAAACTCCATCAATAGTTTTTTCATAAGACAGTAAATCAAAATAGATTTTTGCGTTTAGTCCGGCTGACAATTCCTCTGTTTTTTCTGATTGTCTAAGATTTATCGTTTGCTTAGGAGTGAAATCGTCTTCAAAGCTATTCTTAAGCGCATCTCTTAAAAACTGGAGTACAGGCGATCCATCATATTTTAGCAGACTATCTTTAAGTCTTTCTTCCGATATAGTATTCAAATCTACCCGTTTATTAGATTTGAACAAGCTATTGACATGTTTCATAAATAGCTGCGAACTAACCTCTTGAGCTTTAATCCTAGATACAAAGTTATAATCTTGTACCAGATTAGCATTATACACAATTGTAGCCTTTTCGATTTCAGGTGCATATGGTTCCATGTTTTTACTTCTTGAAATAATCTCCCTTAAAGTCTCTTTTAGAGCAGTTGTTTTTTCAAGAAACCCTGAACTCCTCTTTTGCCTATCGCTAATGCTCCTGGAATGCCGTCTGTCAGCGTCTTCTATTACTCTTGCAACGGTTTCAATTCTCTCGTTCTCGTTCTCAATTTGTTTCTTTCTTCCTTCATATTTTGCTAGCATCTGCTGAAGAGTATCGCTATGCTTTCCAATAGTTTCGAGATCCGTTGAATCAAGATGCTGCTTGGCCAGTACAGCATAATCGATCTGCAGTTGCTTTATTGCAGATATTATTGAATCAATATCGAGAATACTTCCCTTTGTGTTTCTTAGCTTGCCAACAAAAGAAAGGCTTTCTGGATTTTCTGTGTCAATAAAAATGGTAAACGGGCTCAACTTTTTAATCTCACCATCTATGATGAGCTTTCTTTCTAGATATGAGATTAAACGGTTAATCTCATTGTCTATTATGGCTCTGTAAGGTCGCGTATCTATATTTGGTGGAAAATACTTTGCAAACTCAGAAGATACAAGTTTATTCTCCTCAAATTTCTTACGCACTTCACCCTGCATATCGAAAGCAAAGACCCTATCGCTTTTAAGCTGCTTTTTGATTTTTAGGTCTTTCTTTTTCATGTAATTCTTATAGCCTTCCTTCAAGGGCTTACTAAGTACCTCCCCCTTTTTTTCAAATCCACACAATGCATGTAGAAGCATAGACTTTCCAATGGAATTGTCACCTATGATGACGTTAATCCCTTTTGAAAGCGGAATCCTCTCCGTCTTTCCATTGTTTTCAATTTCAATATGATCTAATGTAGATTTATCTACGCTAAAGAAACTATCAACCCTTTTTAAGCGATGCTGATCTGTTAATGCCATGACTAATCCTCTAAATGTTGGAAGGCATTTGGCAAAAGTATACGGAAATTCTGTTTCTGAATCCGAAGGATCTTCTTTAGGATATACTGTCCAATCATGACAATCTGTTCCTGTTACAAATCGCACCCTGTCGTCCAATGCTTTTTTAAGTAGATAATTTTTATTTAGTACTTCATTTCGTTTGTTTTTGAATTCAAACGCCTCAAAATAATCAGAAGCAACGAGTTCTAAAAATCTTATTTCTCCTAACGAATCAGCATCGTTTTTTCTTGGTTTTTTACTACCTAATCTGTTTTTTTGATGAGCAATCAGGATAGTATCCAGATCTATTTCACGAAGCACTTGCAGAAATGTAGTCTCTGTATACGCACCATTATTATCTGGGCGTATTCTTTTCAAAACGCTCTCAATCCTTGATATCTTTTGATCGTCTTTATCAGAGAAAATGGTAATAACATGTATGACTTGCTCTTTCCCCTCGGAATCGGTGAAAGTAATAGAGAACTCCACCCCTGGTAGAACTTTCTGAACAGACGAATCATCTCGCTCTGCTTCTTTTAAAGCGTTGTACATTTCTAGAGAAAAAGCATCATGATCTGTAATAGCACAAATATTGACCCCGTTCTCGTTTAGCTTGCTTATTAGAAGGGGTACATTTTGTAAAGTATTGTTTTTAACCTTGCTTCCGTCTTTTGAGGCGGAAGCACACGAATGAATGTGTAAGTCTATTTTCAGTCCATGATCAACAATACTGTTCACTATATCATCTCCCTGTAACATCATTTATCATGTTCTTTTTATCCTTCACGCGGTTTCCTTCTCAGTATCTTTGTGTTTAAGTGGTTCCAAGTTTAACAGAAAATCAGTAAATAGGATAGCGTTTAGTGCTGCCTTCTTTCTTGGATACTTTGAGTACCATCCATGTGACGTGCTGTTCCTTCCAGGTACATTCGAGTTAGCTTGTTCATCAGAGCGGCAATCATACAGCACATAATCCTCATAGAAAGAATGGAAAACCTTTTCCGATTCGTTTGTTTCGATTAATCGTAACAGATATTGTCGAGACAACTTTTCTCCTTTTATCAATTCTCCTTTATCATCATAAAGTGGGATACTGTTCGCCTTATCCCTAATGATTCGTTCCCATAACGGCGAAAGGGCAGAAACGGTTAGCGCGTATTCTTTCCGATGGTAAGCTTGAACCGCTTGATACATGATCTTTATCAAGTGACTCGGTAAATGTAATCTGCGCCATCCCTTCTTTATCTTCTCAACACGTTTATCTGTATAATAATCAAAAACAATTTTGTCTATCTTTCGCACTCGATTCTTGCTTTTCTTTGTGGACTGTATAGCAAATAAAACCATTTCCATCAGTTCAATGTTTTCATCGAGATCAGGATATAGCATAAAGTGCGGAACCCATTCAGCATCCAATGCTTCTTGCGAAACGAGAGTTCTTAATCTTTTACCGTCATCTACAAGTTCTTTATTGCATAATAGCTCTATCAAATCAATCAGAGGGTCTGCAATATACTGATAAAACTGTCTAAATGGCGTTATTATTTCTCGACTAAAGCTTACAATTCCTTGTAAAGTCTGCGTAGAAGATTCCGTAATTTGTGCTATCTCACTAGCAAATTGTTTAGCCATCGAGGAAATCGAAGAAGAAAAACTACTTGAATTAATTAAAGAATCCTTGAATGAAGAAACAAACGAAAACAAGGGCTCAACGTTCATGCTCTGATAAGCAGAAACAATTGTTTCTCCCAGAGCAATAAGTTCTTTAGAATTAGTATCCGTTTTTTCCTTAACTATTTCTTTTGCTAAACAAGTTTCTATATCTTTCTTTTCGTCATTGTCCATCTGCTTTCCGATTCCCTCCTTAAGATTATCAACTTCGCATTTAACTCCATTTGACAGCATTATATTTTATAAGACACCACAGGAACTATAAAAGTCCATTCTTTCTACAAATTATTTTAAAAGATTACGGATTTTCTTATCCCTTCTTGTACATCAGATCTTTCGTCAGCTCAGTTTCCAGTTCCTCCAATGTGATCTTGCCCTCCAGGCAGGCGTCGCGCAGGTCCATGGCTTTTGCGGACCAAAGGGCAAAGTCCTCTTTGGTCATGTGACCGTTGCGGATACGGGCGTGGTGCGTTTTATACGCTCGCTGAAAGATCTGCAGCGCAGGGCTGTCCTTAACCCGACGCGCAAAGGTGTTGCGCGCGCCTACCTCCTTGCAGGTCTTGTCTGTTTCGCCCGGGGCAAGGTTATCGCAGTATTCGACCTCGTATCCGCCGCGCGGCATGAAGAATCTTCCGCAGTTGGCGCAGCAGCGCGGAACGCGATTTTCCAGTAAACCGGTCATCAGTTCCGTGTAGAGAAATGCTCCGGGAGAGCTGTATTCCGTTTCCCGATAGATTTTGCCGTCCTCTCCCAGTGCGTAGATTGCTGTCATTTGACCGCCGTAATTTAACTGCATCGGACTACTATCAAGAATCCAATCCCTTTGAAACAACCTCTTCAAAGCAGCTTGCTTATCTCCGCTTTGGTATTCCTTCAGAAAGGGTTGGTAAAGCTTTTTAACCCGTAAAAATTCATCTATCAGCGTTTCAAATTTATCCCTGTTTGCTCGAATCTCATCGTTGAAAGCATAGATCCTGTCATGATTCTTAAACTGATACTGCGGTTCAAAAATGGCTTCGGACATTTCAAAATGCGGAGAAGAGTCTTCCTCCAACGGTTGAGGACTTCCGTCATCTTCCTCGTCCTCAATGGGTTCGTCATATCCGCGCAGAAGCATTTCGTTTCTGTCCATAATATCATGCAGCTCACCTGCAGCATGTGTAAAGTCGCGTTCCGGCACCCCGGCATATAACGGCTGTTTCTTTAGAAAAGAAAGGAGCTGCTGTTGTTTGCGAAACGCTTTCTCCAAGTGTTTTCCATAGTTGCCTAAGTTTTGATAATTAATGAGAAGTTCAAAGCTTGCACGCCCAAGCTCCATGCGCAGTTTCTCAAGCTTTGACATGTCCATATTCAAGTAGTATGTCAGCATCTCACCGCGTTCAAAGGGCGGAGCATCCACGCCGCTCAGCCAAATCTGTTGATCCCGTTCTCTCACCTTAAAAGGTACCATACGATTTCCCTCCCGAAATAGAAGATCATGTTTTACAATTTAGATAATATCTAATTCATTATAAATTACCTATTGCCAAATGTAAAGAGGTTCGCTATAATTTTCGTTAGAAAATATTAAATCTATCTAAATTACCTAATTTAGGAGGATAAAAGAATGTAGTACGAAGCACCTTGACAACTTCATATCGTTCTGCCGCCGAGGATACGGCAAACAACCGGGCCATTCGGCAAGGTCGCGGGCACAGCCCGCTGCGGCAACGCGGTGCAAGGCAGCGCAGGAACGCAGGCAGTCATGAGAACGAGCAAGCAAGAAATATGCGGAAGGGGGTTTCTTCAAAACCTTCTTTGCCCCTTCCGAACAGCAAAATTCATTTCATAAGGAGAAAAACAACATGAAAAAGACGAACGAAAGCTACAAGACGATGGACGTGATCAGCTTTGCCGATTTTTGCCGCTGCATGAGGCAGGCAAAGGCGGAGAACCCGAGCATCACAGAGGAAGAACTGGACGCACTGGCAAACGACCTGATTATGACGGTGCCATTGCCGGATGGTAAAGAGACGGAACCGATGGATGATGTACCGATGATCGGTGTTCTTTCACGGGAAGGTGCTGATCCCGATCCTGTTCTGGATGAGGTTTTATCCTCGATGGGCACGCTTTTCAAGCCCCTGCCGTAATTGACCCTTTGCAAGCTCTGAAACTTTGATCTGCGTTCTTTGCGGGAATGACCGCACCCCGGAAGCAAGGAAGGAAGAACGCCGCAAGGAAAACTGCGGCATATACGACCTTCCTCGCGAGACCCGCGGCATGCAGAATCGGAGGGTTGCCTTCGGCAATCCCCCGCTGCCGCCGCCCCGCGCACGGATCGGCTGACCGGAACGGCAGCCGAAAAGGTTGCCGAGAATGGTGACGGAAAGCGCGTTATTCGCCCCGAAGCTGTACTCCGTACTGCGAGAGGGCGAAAACGCGGTTCATTTGCGGCGAAACGATAGAAGAAAAAGGCAACCACCTTTTTCAACCTATCGGGAAAGAGATCAAAATGATTGCCGCAAATGGTCCGGTGCCGTTATACGGCAGCCGAAAAGCCCCCTGCAAGGGCACACCACCTGCATGCAGGTGTAGTATGTTATACTGCACCGCCGCGGCAGGAAAAGCGGACGCTTTTGCCTGCCCTGTGCAGTCGGTTTTCGGGAAAAGCGACTGCACAGAGAGCCCGAAGGAGCGCACCGCGATCCGACAGGGCTCGACCCTGCGGCGATGCAGGATTCTATGAATTACCTCCACGGAAGGAAGTCCGCAAATCACATGGTTTTCCGATGCGGCGTTCTTCCTTCCGTCCCATCAAACGAAAGGAACAGAATTATGAAAACAAAGCAAATCACAACAAAACAAGAAGGAGGTGAGACCGGATGAGCCAATACGCAATCATGCGATTTCAGAAATGCAAGGCAGGCGGCGTCGCCGCGCGAAACCGACACAACGAACGCAAGAAGTCAGAATACAAGAGCAATCCGAACATCGATCAAAGCAGATCGCATCTGAACTATCATCTGGTGCAGCCGGAGGGAACCTACAAGGAGGCATACGAAAGCCGCGTCAAGGCGGTCGGCTGCCGAACGCGATCGAACAGCACGGTGCTGGTCGAAACGCTGATCACCGCGACGCCGGAGATTCTGAACGGCATGACGCCGGACGCACAGCGGCAGTTCTTTGAGCGCGCCGCCGCATTTCTGTATGAGCGGATCGGCAAGGAAAACGTGATCTCGGCGGTCGTTCACATGGACGAAACAACTCCGCACATGCACCTCTGCTTTGTGCCGATCACGAAGAACAGACGGCTGAGTGCAAAGGACATTCTCGGCAACGCGCAGGAGCTTTCCAAGTGGCAGGACGAGTTTCACGCATGGATGGCGGAGCGCTATCCCACCCTGTCGCGCGGACTGCCGCGCCGGATCACGCACCGAAAGCACATCCCGCCGTATCAGTTCCAGATGGCGAAAGATCTCTCAAAGAGCTACGGTCGGCTGGAGGAAGCGCTGAAAACGGTCACGGTGTTCAATGCCGGCAAGAAGCGCGACGACGCGCTGAAGCTGATCGGGCAAATGCTACCGGTCTGCTATTCGCTTGCGGGACAGATGCAAAGCACGGAAACCTACGTCCGTGAACTGGAAAAAGCAAAGCGGGATCTGGAAGCGGAGGTTGCGGAGCAAAGCAAAACGATCGCGCAGCAGGACGACGAGTATGTAAAGATGAGCGAGCTTTTGGAGGAAACGGCGAACCGCGCGGAGGATCTAAAGGAGTGGCAGCGCCGTGCACAGCGCGTTCTCGATCAGCTTCCGGAGGATGTGCTGAGCAAGCTCGACCAAAAGGAGAAGCCGCATTATGCGCAGGAGCGCTAAACCGGCGTCATTGAATAACCGTTTCGCACCGCAATGTTGCGGGAACGATTCCCAAACAAATACAGAAAGGAAATGAAACATGCATACTTCAAATCTAAGTATTGTCGTCCGGAATAACTACCGGAAAAGTTGGCAACAATGGATGGTAGAGAAAGGTAAGGTGACTCGATGCTCACAAAAGAGGATCTTAGAAGGATGCAGGAGGTTGATCCCGCGGCTTATGATATAGATGATCTCGTCGATCTGCGCGACGTCACGATCGACCGTTCCCTTCCCCTTCGGGAGCGATTTCTGGATTTTGTTTCGCAGGTAAAGAATCCGTATCTGTTCAAGGTCGGACCGATCATCGTAAAGCTTGACAAAGGCGGCGATATACGTTTCTCGGATGCGTTGGCACGGGGGCTTTTGAATTCCTGACAAAATTTTCATTATAAAAAACACTGGATAAAATGACGGCGGCATGCTATACTGGGGAAAACCCCGATATTGCTGTTGCCGTCATTCTTTCGGAGGTACAACAGCATGAAAAAACAATACGAATCCTATTATCAACCGCCCGTCGCGCCGGTACGCATCTGGTCTGCCGGTTTATACATCCGTCTTTCCCGCGAGGACGAGCTGAAGGGTGAAAGTAATTCCGTTTCGTCCCAGCGCGAAATTCTGCGCGAATACCTGAAACAGCATCCCGACATCATTGAATACGACTGCTACGTTGACGACGGTTGGACCGGCACGAATTTCGACCGTCCCGGCTTTCAGCGCATGATGCAGGACATCCGCGCCGGCACGGTCAACTGCGTGATCGTCAAAGACCTGTCGCGCTTCGGGCGTAACGCCAATCAGGGCGGCACACTGATCACCGAGGACTTTGTCCGGCTCGGTGTGCGCTTCATTGCCTGCAACAACTACTATGATTCGCTGACGGCGTCTGCGTCCTCGGCGGCGACCAACTGTATCACGCTCGGCATCACGAACGTGATTAACGAAAGTGTGTCGGCAACAACGTCGGTCAATATTCGCGCGACGCTGAACGTCAACCGGCAGCAGGGCAAGTTTATCGGCTCCTTCTCCCCCTATGGCTATCTGAAGGATCCAAACGATTATCACAAGCTCGTCGTCGATCCGGAGACAGCGCCGATCGTAAAGCTGATTTACGAGAAATTCCTAAAAGGACGCAGCATCATCGGCATTGCAAAGGATCTCAACGAAATGGGGATCCCTAATCCCTCCGCATACAAAAAGCTGAAGGGGATGAACTATCAGCATCCGAACAAGAACGGGGACGGTCTCTGGCCGGACAGCTCCGTACGAAGGATCCTGCAGAACGAGGTCTATACCGGAAAAATGATTCAGGGACAGCATCGCATCGTCAGCTATAAGGATCAGACGCTGCGCGCCTGCCCAAAGGAGGACTGGTATGTGGTCGACAACATGCACGAAGCAATCATTTCTCAGGAAATGTTTGATCTTGCGCAGACGCAGTTTTGTCACGGTATCCGGCGTCCCGCTGGGAAACGTCAAGCCGATCTTTTTGCCGGTTTGGTGCGCTGTGCAGACTGTCATCGTGTCATGAACAAAAAGACGAACGTCCTTCCATATGGAACGTATGTGTACTACCGCTGCGCGACCGCACGCAAAATGAAGAAATCAGCATGCTCCAATCATTCGATTCGCATCGATCAACTCGAAGATGCTGTCAAATGCAGCATCGAATATCTGGCAAGTCTTGCGATCGGTCTGGAGCAGGTCATTGCATCCATCAACAATGCGCAGAAGGAAAAGAAAAGCGTTTCGCATTTGGAGAAGACGCTGCACGCGCAGCAATCGGAACGCGACAAAAGTATGCGGCTCATGATGGATCTCTATCCGGACTGGAAAAACGGGATACTGACGCAGGAAGAGTACCTTACTCTGAAAACGAATCTTCAGGAATCGATCGCTGCGCTCGACAAATCGATCGACAGCCTCAAAAAGAGCATCGAGAAGGCTGAGAGCTGTCCGCTTGAAGAAAACGCATTCATCACGCATTTCAGGAAGTATCAGACGGTCTCTGAACTCTCCCGTCCGATTGTCACTGAACTGATCGAAGCGATCTATGTAAACGAGGATCATTCGATCCGAATCGTCCCGCGCTTTCTGGTGGAATATGAATACCTGCTCGAATACATCGAATCGAACAAGAATGCCGCACTGCCTGTCGCGTAACACCTATCGTTTATTCTGTGTGTAAGAAAGTGTGCAAGTTAGTGTGTAAGATGTTGATTACTGTGCAAACCTGTGTTATAATGATTTTGAAAGTGAAAAGGAGTACACGATATGTACGAACCACCATATGCCATTACGAATGATATGCTGCGAAGCGTATCTCAGATTTCAGAAAAAGTCGGACGGATCGACGGCAGCAGATTGATGGAAACGCATCCGCACCTGCGCCACAACAACCGGATTCGCTCTGTCCATTCTTCTTTGAAGATCGAAGCAAACTCTCTATCCCTCGAAGACGTCCGCGGCGTGCTGAACGGTAAGACCGTCGTCGGTCCGGAAAAGGAGATCCTTGAAGTACAAAATGCATTTGCCGCATATAAGGAGCTCGATTCTTTCGATCCGTATAGCATTGATGACCTTCTCCGGATTCACGGCATCATGACAGATAAGATCGTTGATGAGTCCGGAATATTCCGTTCCGGCAACGAAGGCGTGTTCAACGGAGATCGCTGCATCTTTGTCGCACCCCCACCTGATCTTGTGCCGAAGCTGATGCACGATCTGTTTGACTGGATGAAGACCAACCGGGATTCCCTTCACGCTCTGATTCTCTCCTCCGTCTTTCATTACGAATTCGTCTTCATTCATCCGTTCAAGGACGGTAACGGACGCATGGCACGGCTTTGGCAGACGGCGCTTCTGTCGCAATGGAATCCGATCTTCCGCGATATCCCAATCGAAAGCCGAATCGAGGAATTCACGCAGGGCTACTATGACGCGATCGACACCTGCAATCATTCCGGCAACTGCACCGTATTTGTGGAGTTCATGCTGACAAAGATCAACGAGTCGCTTGACGATGTGCAAAAGCGCCTGCAGTCAGAAAGCGAAATCAGCGAGCAGGTGAACCGCCTGCTGTCTGTGATGGAATTTGACGTCCCCTATACAGCAAAATCGCTGATGGAGCTTCTGCGCCTCAGCTCTCGTGATGGCTTTCGCAGAAACTACCTCGTTCCCGCGATCGAGCATGGACTTGTCCGGATGGAACACCCGGACAAGCCGAACACCCGCAGTCAGCGGTATCTGCGTGTATAGTCTTTGAACGGTCAAGCCCTGGCACCATGCCCGCGATCAACAAATCGCGGGCATTTTTTTGTTTTTGAACTAATCGATAAACGCCGGAACAATCCTCAAAAACGGCTGTTTTCTTATGATATTACGTTAATACAATTCGTTTTCTTATGGTAAAATAATTTATCTCCTACTACTTGACATTTTCTCCCGCCTGCTGCGATACGATCCTCGCGCACCTAAAGGATACCGGCAGCCGGGTCGAGGATTACGACCTCATCGTGTCCGGCGATCTCGGCATGTTCGGCAGCGAAATGCTGCAGGAGCTCGGCAGGCGCAACGGTCTCAATCTTTCGGATCGCTACCTTGACTGCGGCGCAAGCATCTATCTCAAAGAGCAGGGCTTTTCGTGCGGCGGCAGCGGCGCGGGCTGTTCGGCGGTCGTGCTTGCCGCAGAGCTTCTGGAACGCATCGAGCGCGGCGACGTGAACCGCATGCTGTTCCTTGCGACCGGCGCGCTGATGAGCCCGACCAGCGGCATGCAGGGCGAGACCATCCCCGGCATTGCGCACGCTGTCGTGCTGGAACGGAGGGACTGATGCAGTATCTTTGGGCGTTTCTGATCGGCGGCGCGATCTGCACCGTCGGACAGCTGCTGCTGTCGTTTACAAGGCTTACCTCCGCGCGCATCCTTGTGCTGTTCGTGGTCACGGGCGTCGTGCTCGGCGGGCTCGGAATCTATCAGCCGATCGTCGACTTTGCCGGCGCAGGCGCGAGCGTGCCGCTTTTGGGCTTCGGCAACGCGCTTGCCAAAGGCGCGATCGAAGGCGCAAAGGAACACGGGATCCTCGGCGCGTTTTCCGGCGGGCTGAATGCAACCGCCGCGGGCATTTCCGCCGCGGTGCTGTTCGGCTGGCTTGCCGCGCTGATCTTTCGTCCGAAAACCAAATAAAAACGGCTTGACAGTCTAACGAGTGTTAGGTATACTCTACCTAACACTTGTTAGGTTTTGGAGGAGCCGATGGACACAAGGGAACGAATCATGGATACGGCGCTTACGCTGTTCGCCGATTCCGGATATGAAGCCGTCTCGATCCGGGACGTCTGCAGGGAGGTCGGCATCAAGGAAAGCTCCGTTTACTACCATTTCAAAAACAAGCGGGACATTCTCGATTCCCTGCTGAACCGATTTGAAGATCACGTAAACGCTCTGCTTGCGGTCTTTCGATCCGCATCGATGACCGGTGAGACACCTCCCTCTTTCGATTGGATGGATACGTACTTTTTCGATCAATACCTGTTCGATCCGTTCTGCAACAAGCTGATGCGGCTGATGATGATCGAACAGTTCCATGACGAGCAGATACGGGAAGCGTATGAACGGTGGCTGTTTACAGAACCGTACAGAATCGAAACGTCCGCGTTTCTGATGCTTGCAAAGGTCGGAGTGATCCCGGAAGCAGACGCCGCGCAAATGGGGCGCAACTATTATGCAAACATCACGATGCTCATTTTCAGGCATCTTTTGAACGGCGCTCTTACAGAGGAAAGAAAAGATGCGTTCCGCACGGAAGCGCATGCGTATATCAACACGATCATAAAGCAATTGGGAGGAAAGGAAAATGTCTGATATCGTGATCGTCGGCGCCGATTCCGGGATCGGTTATTATATGGCGCAAAGTCTTTTGGAACGCGGAAACCGGGTTGCCGTACTGGATATTCGGACAGAGCACATTTCCGCATTGACGGAAAGCTTTCCGGATCGACTGCTCGTTTTCAAGGCGGACGCCAGAGATTTGCAGTCCGTTTTCGAGGGTGTGCGAGAAGCATATGATCGTTTCGGATCCGTCGACGTCGCGATCCATAACGCCTGCCTGTGCACATTCGAAAGCGAACCGGATACGGATATAGAGACCTATCGGAAAGTGATGGATGTGAACTTTTACGGCGCGCTGCGGCTTGCCAAGGCGGTTTTGCCGTTCATGCGGGAGGCGAAGCGCGGACGGCTGATCTTTACAAGCTCGGGCGTCGGCGTGACCGGGTTTAAGAACATTTCGCCGTACGCGTCGTCCAAAGGCGCGATCGAAGCGCTGGCAAAATGTCTTGCCATCGAAAACGAACGCTATGGGATCACGGTCCATCTGTTTCATCCGCCGCTGACCGATACCGGCTCTGCTTCCGGCTTGCCGATCCCGAAGGAGTTCAAGGCAAGCGCGCAGAAGGTCGGCGAGGGATTTGCAAAGCATATCCACTCGAAAAGATTCGTCATCTGTCCGAATGCGTCTCAGGCGTTTTCCATGTTTCTTTGTTATCGTCATCCGCTGCGATTCGGCAGGTTGCTGACCAAAGCGACGGAAGGCGCGGAGAACAAACAGCAGGGCGAATAGAAAAGTCGGAGAAAGCATTTGCTCTCTCCGATATTCTTTGTATTTGATTCTGTTCCCGATAGTATCGGGTTGGTTTTACTGCGTTTATCCTGCGCGGCGTTTGGCTTTTGCGCGCGCGTACAGGTACAGGAACAGGACCATCAGGATCTCGCCGAACATGCTGATGAAGAAGATCAGGTCGGTGTTGCCGGTCGCCGGACCGAGCGCGGAAAACGCGAACATCAGGAATCCCGCCAGGAACAGATGCGGCGTCTTCTCCTTGATCCACACGATGATCCCGACGATCATCATGGGGATGACCGTACCGAACGACAGGATCCGACTGACCGTATCCGCCCACTTCGGCGTACCTTCGCCCGCCTTCATGCGCGTGACGTTTGCGATCGTTTCCGGCACGAGCTTGGTTGCCAATGCCTGCGCGACGCCCGCAACCATGACGAGCACGGTGACGATCCAAAGGACCGTCATCACCGGCTTTTTCAAGTTCAGCGCATAGCCGCAGATCGGGAACAGCAGCGGGATCAGCAGTCCGTGCGCGATGAACCGCGCCGGGCTGACCGCAGCAAGCGTTTCCGGCGGCAGCACGGACCCGAGCCCGATGATCGCCGCATCCAGAATGAGTCCGAGCGTCAGAACGCCCGACCACAGCGCGACCTTTGACTTATTCTTCGCCGCATGCAAAAACAGCAGCGCGGCGATCAGCGCTTCGCCCGCCACGATGCACCAGATCGCGACCGGGCAGATTTTGATCAGAAATTCTCTCATGGCGTTATTTCCTGTTCTTTTCTTTCGATCGCTTGTCGTTGATGATCTTCATATGCTCCGCGGTGACGAGCGTGACGTTGTTCTCCTTCGCCCAATCGACGCAGCCCTTCAGCACGAGCGGCAAGAATACGCGCGGTACGTTCAGAATCGTTTCCAAAGCGTCGTCGGTAAACTTGACCTTGTCGTCGGCGCGGTCCGCGGCGTAGCGCACGGATTCGAGCGATTGCTTGCGGATCGCGAGCAGCTCAGCATGCATTCTGCGTTTCCGGTGGAACCAGAAATTCTTGGAATCGCGATAGCCGTAATCGACCGGCAGCGGCGGAAAATCCTTTGCTTTGACGCCGTTGATGATCGCATCGCTGTACTTCTTTTTCATGAGGATCTTATCGACGCGCAGGATAAAGTGCGCGCCGAACTTCGACGTGATGCCGTTGAAATCGTGATACGGCGGCTCGTAACCGGTAAGCGTCCCAGGCTGATCGTTCGCCGCGCCGTCGAGATTCCGCATCCAGGTGCACTCGATCGCCTGGATCGCGTCGGAAAGCACCATCGGACGCTTCTCGCCTGTTTCCTCCTCGATCATGCTCTTTTCGAGCCGGAAATTGCACTTCGGCATCTTGTCGGACGGCTTGTCCCCCGGCCAGCTGAGCTTTACCGCTTCCTTGAAACTTTTCGGATCGTCATCGATGAAGTTGATCGCGCACTTGTCGTCGCGCAGGATGTTCTGCGCCGTGTTCGATGAATTGCGGCAGCACAGCAGCATGGCATAATAGTCCTTGCCCGCCACATAATACGGCTGCACCAGCGAATACGGTCCGAGCGTCGTGCTGCCGTCTTCGCACAGCGTGCTGATGATAACGGTCGGCATCGGAAAAAACAACGACGTTTGATAGAAATTGTCCACGATCCGCAGATTTTCAAAGCTGCTCATTTGTATCTCCTCACTTTCGTTTTGCATGAAATTCTCGCTTAAACGCAGGCGGCATTCCCGCCCAGGATCCAGTCAATAATTGCCTTTGCCGTGATGCGGATCTGCTCCTCGTTCGTGATCGAAGGCTTCCCGTCGCCGTCCTGCGCGCCGTACATGCCGAAATACGCATGACACCCGCCTTCGATGACGGTTTCCGTCACATCATCCGGCAGCAGACTTTTCGCCTGCTCATACGCCTCGCGGTTCAGCACACGGTCCTCGCTGCCGTAGATCGACAGCACGCGAAGAGCTTCCTTCGCAAGATCCTTATCCGAAAACGAAGCCAGCAGGACCATGCCCGCATAGACGCCGGGATGTGCCTCCGCCTCGATCGACGCGACCGCGCCGCCCAAAGAATGCCCGCCGATATACCATTGCTCGATCTTCGGAAACGCTTCGCGCACGCCGTCTGCGGCATGCATATCAAAAACCGCCAGTCGGAACGGCATTCTGCACAGCACGCACAGGACGCCGTTTGCGGAGATCTCGCGCATCAGCGGCGCGTATGCTTCCTGCTCCACCTTGCCGCCGGGATAAAAGATCAGCCCGACCTTCGCATTGCCAGGATCGAACACCATGTTTCCGTCCAGCGTCCGTTCCTCGACCGTCCGTTCGACAGAAAAAGCCGCGATCGCATCGTCGTCGGCATGATAGTAGCTTTCCAGATAAATGAGGCTTGCCGACAAAAGCAGAGCAAGCAACGCGACCGGGACCACGATCCAAAGAGCTCTTTTCTGATGCTTACCGTTTTGCTTCATACATCCTCCGAGGCGAACACGCGCATCCTCATTGTATGCCCGCGATCCGCAAAAGTCAATCGCGCACCGTGTCGAAAAAAAGCGTTTTGACAGAGCGTTTTCAGACCGCGCTTATCCGAGAAAACGGACTCTGATGAAGTACAGAATCAGCAGATGAACCGGATAAAACAAATAGAAAGCGTATTTCAGAACCCGTCCCTTGATGAACCCGCGTTTTCCGTTATAGAATGCGAGCGGAACGAACGCCAGCGCCGCCTTCCAGCCCGAGGACAGCGCGGCTACGCCGACGACGTCGCGCAGCAGCTCACGATCGCGCAGCGCGTACATGAGCACAACGGTACAGAATCCGGTCATGCCGTAGTCGGCATGCAGAAAGAACGATACGAGAAGCAGCAGCGCAATCGAACCCGCGCGCAGAAACCACCGCTTCCTAAGCCCTTCATAGGCACAAATCCCGAGATAGCCCAAAAGCAGCGTAAAGAATACGTTTTGACTGCGCATGGAAAACCATACATGAAGCCGGAACAGGTCGTACGGGATTTCGGAAAGCAGCGCAAACACAAGCAGGGCGATTCCGTAACGCACTTTGCTGCGCGTATGCCGATACCCTTCGATGATCAGAAACGCAAAAATCGGAAACGCCAATCTGCCGATCAGCCGCATCAGATAATACAGCGTCACCTGCCGACCGAACAGCGTAAACAGCAGGATATGATCCGGATGCAGCAGTACGCCGATATGATCGATCAGCATAAGCGTTGCGGCAAGAACCTTCAGAGCGCTGCCGCTGATAATATGCAGTTTTTCCGGCAAAATCCGTTGATCCATCGTTCATTCCCTTCCGTTCAGCCATCGATCCGCCTCGGCGCGGTTGTGAAAAATCAATATCTTCCTGCCATCCGCATAGCGGTCCAAAAGCGTCAGGATCTCCGGGCGCTGTTCCGTGCGAAAGCCTTTGACCAATGCGACAAGTTCCGCGTCGAGCGTTTGTTCCGTCCAAGGCATATCCGGTCGCTGCTCTCCGACGCGCGACGCGATCCCATCCATGCAGGTCTGCTCGTCATAATCCAGAAAGATCACCGTATCGCAAGCCGCGATCCGCGATTCGACCGTTCGGCTGTAATTGCCGTCCGCGATCCATACGGGTTTTGCAAGGATTTCGGCAAGCGCAGCGTCAAATTCTTCCCGCGTGATATGCGTGCGGTCCGGTTTCCACCAGATATTGTCGAGATGATACAGCGGCAGCCCCGTTTTTTTGTGCAGCTTCCGTGCAAGCGTGCTCTTGCCCGCGCCCGGACAGCCGATCACGGCAACGCGGTTCATAACGGATCCCCTCCCGCATGGATTGATCTCGCTGAAAATCCGCGGATTTTCACTCCTCATCCTCATCCTCGTCTTCGTCCTCGTCGACCCAATCCGGATCCTGCTCAACGAGAAGCCGCAGAATGCGCATACGCTCCTTTTTGAGCACGGTCACGGTCAGGTCCTCATAGACGAAGCTGTCGTAGAGCTTCGGATAGCCGCCGAGCTGTTCCACCGCCCAGCCGCCGACCGTTGCGTTGTCGTCGTCAAGGTCCTCCTCTTCCTTGTCGAACTCGTCCAGGAAGTCCGAAAGACGCATATCGCCGTCGACCTCGTAGCGGTTTTCGCCGATCTCCACGAATTCCTCCTCGATCTTGTCCGTCTCGTCCCAGATCTCGCCGACGAGTTGTTCGAGCACGTCCTCCATGGTCAGAATCCCCATCGTGCCGCCGTATTCGTCGGTGACCACGACCATGTGGCTCTTCTTACGGCGCATCGTGTCGAGCACGTCCGGCAGCGGCATCGTTTTGTGCACATAGGTGACCGGCATCAGAAGGGACTTGATCGGAACGTCCGGGTCTTCGACCATCGCCTTATAGAGGTGATTCAGATGCAGAATGCCGACCATATGGTCCGGCGTACCGCGATAGACCGGAATGCGCGTAAACGGCGACGCGAACGCGATCTTCATCTGCTGCTCGCGCGGATCGTCCAGGTCGATCGCCACAAGGTCCACGCGCGGCGTGATGACCTCGTACGCCAGCACCTCGTCGAAATCGAACGCCGACTGCAGAAGGTCCGCGGTGTCCTCGTCGACCACGCCCTCGTCCTCGACGGTGTCGAGAATCGTTTCCATATCGTCCTCGGTGACGACGTCGTCGCTCTCCTTCTCTTTCCAGATGCCGGAAAGCAGCTTCAAAAAGCGTTCCAGCAGCCAGATCAGCGGGAACAGCAAAAGCCACAGTCCCGTGATCGGCAGCACGACGAGCTTTGCAAAGCCCTCGGCGCGCTCCGCCGCAAAGATCTTCGGCAGGATCTCGCCGAACGTGATGATGAGTACGGTCATGATCGCCGTTGCGACCCACGCGCCGCTTTCGCCCATCAGCGCGATCGCCAGCGCCGCCGCGATCGACGACGAGCCGATGTTCACAAGATTGTTGCCGATCAGGATCGCGATGAGCCCGGAATCGAATTTTTCACGGAAGCGCAGCGCAAGTCCTGCAAGCCTGCTGCCCTTTTCCTCGGCTTGGTGCCTAAGCTTTGTCGGATTCAGCTGCATAAACGCGATCTCCGCGCCGGAGAACATAGCGGACAGCACGATACAAAGGGCGATCAGAATATAGCGCAGGGTGTTACTCATTGACTTCACCCCCTACGTCGTCCTCGTCGTAGATCTCGCCGACAAGCTCCTCAAGGATGTCCTCGACGGTCAGAATGCCGAGCACCTTTTTGTCGTTGTCCCGGACGATCGCGATATGCGTTTTCGCCTTGCTCATACCGGCAAGCTGCTCGTCGATCGGCGTGCCGACCGTGACATAATACGGCTTGTCCATCACGCGCGACAGCGAAACGTGCCCGCTTCGCTTCAGATATTCTTTCAGATACTTCCGGATCTGCACCACGCCGACGATCGTCCCCTCGCGGTCCACGACCGGCAATCGGCTGTGATTCGTCTGCTCGATGATCTTCACGACCTCTTTCGGGTGCATGGCAAGCGACACGGTCTGCACGTCTTTCAAAGGCACATAGACCTCGCCCACCGGCGTTTCCGTGAAATCCAGCGCGGACTGCATCAGATCCGCCGTGTCCTCGTCGATGTCGTCCTCCTCGTCGAGCGTTTCGATGATGTCGTGCAGCTCCTCCTCGGAAACGGTCGGCTCCTCCTCGTCGTGTACGCGGAACAGCTTTTTGATGCCGTTTGTCAGCGAGGTAAAGACGAAGTTCAAGGGGTACAAAACGCGCATCAAAAACCGCAGAGACGGCGCAACAAACAGCGCAAAGCTCTCGTTGCACGCCTTTGCAATGGTTTTCGGGATCATTTCCGCAAGCAGAAATACCAGCAGCGTCGTCGCAAGCGACGTCGCCGTTGCTCCTGCGCTGCCCCAGTTTAAGCGCACCGCAACAAGCGCGGACAAAGACGCGCAGCCGATGTGCATGATGTTGTTTCCGATCAGAATGGTCGTGAGAGCCGCGTCAAAGTGATCCAATATATACAGAACGCGCTTTGCCGATTTCGATCCGTTGTCCGCGCGGCTCATGATGCGGATGCGGTTGACGGACGCGAGCGAGGTTTCCGCCCCCGCAAAGTATGCGCCGCCGAGCAAAAGCACGATGAAAAATACAAAAAGCCCGATCACGCTTCGGAAGTCGCCGGATGTGATCTCCTTTGCCGCTTCTTCCGAAAGCCATCGTATAAGAGGACTTGGACTACTGTCCACTTCCTAACCACCTGCCTTGTTTCATAGAATAGATGTATTATACGCGATATCGCAAGAAAACGCAAGGGATTCGCAAAAGAAAAGCGGCTGTGAAAGCCGCTTTGAATCAGCAGATTATAATACTGCCTATGTAGCATATGCCTGCGATTTCGCTTGTTTCTCACGTTTCCAAATATAATTGACAAAGAAGAACAGCGCAGCATGAATGATTTGAATAGCGAGTCCGCACCAGTTTTCCGCCGCTGCCTCAATTCCGGATTCAAACAAGAATATGATTAGACACGCGGAAATGTCGATGCAGCGAAGGATCAGAAACCACAGTCCTTTCCCTTTTACAAACGTCATCGTATAAGCAAATGCTGCAAAAGCGATCAGAAAAAGGAAATAAGCGATGTATATCAATTCGGCGGACTCGCCGTAGTTCGCAGCAATAGAATAACACGGAGATAGCGGACCGAAAACGACTATGATATTGCTGTCAAACGCGATCAAAGAGATCAGGATATTCAACAAGCATACGGCAAGGTAACTGCCCGCCCATACCCGGATTCTTCTCTCTCTTAACGCTCGTTCTTTCATCACTTGGTTGAAAATGACGATCTGTTGAACGGTTTCTTTTGTTTCATGAGTCATTTGCGCCTTAATGGGTTCGCCGTCCAGCATTGTACGCAAATCGACCTCATAAAAGTCTGCAAGCTGCAGAAGGACGTCGAGATCGGGCGTCACGCTGCCGGTCTCCCATCGGGAAACGGTGCGCTGCGAAACATGGAACTGCTCTGCGAGCTGCTCCTGCGTCAATCCTTTTTCTTTCCGAAGATCGCGTAAGCATGCGCCGATCTTCTGTAGATCCATCGTCACCCCTCCTTTCTGCACAAAATCATACCCGAAACAGTCCGAATTGTACAGGACACAAACTGTCTAAACCCGGTTTTGATTGTAGCACAGCCGAAAAAGCACGTCAACGATGTGTCATTCTGAGGCGAAGCCGAAGAATCTTTAGGATCCTTCGTCATCCCTGCGGGATTCCTCAGGATGACACTGTAGGGAACGCCGACTTCATCTCGTCATCTCGACACTCCTTTCGTCTCGGCTTCGCCGATCAACCCTCCTGTGTAAGGGAGGGTAATATCGTGCCAATGCTTCGTAGGGGGCGTCCTCCCGGACGCCCAGCAAAGCATCGCAACAGCGGAACGGAAAGATGATATCTCCCCCTGCGGCTTGTATGGTTTGCAGGGGAGGTCGATCTCGACTTCCCGCACATAATCCCTTGATTCTACGGAGGAGAATCCACCTGCTTCGGTTATGATCTTCTGCAGGAAAGCGCATCCATCCCCCAAAGAGTTTCTTCGTACTTTCGTATTGCGCGTTTCCGCTTTGTGTTGTATAATAATATATAATACAGCCGATGCAGAGCGATGCGTCAGCGGAATGCAGCGGAGAATGGTATGGAAACAAACTATTTCGATTTTTACAGCGACACGCTCGGCCGCGAAATGCCCATGAAGGTCTACGGGCACGCGGGCAAACCGGTTCTGTTCATCCCCTGCCAGAACGGCAGGTTCTTCGACTTTGAGAACTTCGGCATGGCAAACGCCCTGTCCGACTGGATCGATGGCGGCAAGATCCTGGTCTTTTCGATCGACACGATCGACGCCGAAACCTGGAGCAACCGCGAAGGCGATCCGTATTGGCGCATCCGGCAGCACGAGCGCTGGATCGACTACATCACGCGCGAGGTCGTCCCGTTCGTCCGTTCCTATGCCAACGAGAAGAACGGCTGGGAGGGCTATCCCGGCGTGATGACCTTCGGCTGCTCGATGGGCGCAAGCCATGCGCTGAACCTGTATCTGCGGTTCCCGGATCTGTTCGACCGCTGCCTTGCCCTGAGCGGCGTCTATCATGCGTCCTATTTCTTCGGAGACTACTCGGACGAGATCGTTTATCTCAATTCCCCCGCGGACTACATGGCGGAGCTGCCCTATGACCATCCGTTCATTGCGGAGTACAACCGCCACCGCGCAGCCGTCTGCACCGGACAGGGCGCATGGGAGGAAGCGTGGAGCACCCGCGCCGTGGATCAATACTTTCAGCGGCTCGACATCCATATCTGGGTAGACTACTGGGGATACGACGTCAACCACGACTGGCCGTGGTGGTACAAACAGGCGAACTATTTCCTTCCCTATCTTCTCGACTGAAAGGAGCGATCCATGAATTTTCTCTATATCTCTCCGAATTTTCCGGAAAACCACTGGCTGTTCTGCCGCGGGCTTCGAAACGACGGCGTCAACGTGTTCGGCGTCGGCGATTGCCCCTATGATTATCTCCTCCCGGAGCTGAAGGAATCGCTGAACGAGTACTATAAGGTCTCCTCGCTCGAAAACTACGATGAGGTGTACCGTGCCGTTGCGTTCTTTATCCACAAATACGGCAGGATCGACTATCTCGAATCAAACAACGAATACTGGCTTGAACGCGACGCGGCGCTCAGAAAGGATTTCAACATCACCACGGGATTTCTGCCCGAGGATCTTGCGCCGGTCAAGTTCAAATCCCGCATGAAGGACAATTACAACCGCGCCGGGATTCCCGTTGCGCTGTACCACATGGTCGACGACAAGGCGGGTTGCATGCGCTTCATTGAAACGGTCGGCTATCCGGTCATCGTCAAGCCCGACAACGGCGTCGGCGCGATCGGCACGTTCCGGATCGACTGCGAAGCCGACCTCGATGCGTTCTTTGCGAAAAAGGACGACCGCTCCTATATCATGGAGGAGTTCATCGACGGCCGTGTCGTCTCCTACGACGCCATCATAAACGGCAAGGGCGAACCGATCTTCGAAGCCGGCAACCTCACGATCGACAGCATCATGGATATCGTCAATCAGTCCTTGAGCTGCCGGACGATGATCCGCGATCGTCTTCCGGAACCGCTGCGCAAGATGGGTCGCGCCGCTGTCAAGGCGTTCGGCGTGAAAAAACGCATGGTGCATTTCGAATTCTTCCATCTGAACCGCGATCAGCGGATCGGCAAAGCCGGAGACTATGCGGGTCTGGAGGTCAATATGCGCCCCTGCGGCGGGATCCTGCCGACGATGATCAACTATGCGTACAGCACCGACGTCTATCAGATCTGGGCGGACATGATCGTCTTCGACGAAAGCCATAAGCCGATCGGCGAACAGCAGTACTGCGTGCTTGCGGGTCGCCGCAACGGCAGAAACTATGTGATGAGCATCGACGACGTGCTGCGCGAATACGGTCACCGGATCGTGGAACAGGGTCCCGTCGACGAAGCGCTCGCGGACGACATGGGCGACTATCTCTTCCTCGCCGTTCTGCGTACCTGGGACGACGTTCTGGACTTCTTCAACCGTGTTCTGGAAGAACGCTGATTTCCTTTCTTAAACGACAAAGGCGCTCGAAAGAGCGTCTTTTGGTTTGTGTATTCCGTTATTTGGAATAAACGGATATGTAGGGGACGCCGACCCCGGCGCCCCGCTGCAATTCATGCAACAGTATTTTTCAAAGTATAACATAAAAGCGGCTACCGTTGCAACCGCATTGTATTTTTGAAATGTACACTATCTTGTTTTCATTTTCAGCATATGTACCTTAACCATTCGTACGATCATTACAGTTAACATACTTAACGCGACCAGCCCGCTGCACACAAAAGTCATAAGCGGATCAAAATAGGTATCATCAATTAAAACATGAGAAAGAGGAATCCGATTCTGAATCGTGTATATCATGCTGCCTAAATAAAGAAGCATGACACCCAGTGGAATGATTGTGACCGGCAGTACTAAAACCGGTTTTGGAAGCAGGAATGAAAGGATTATTGCTGCTGCCAAGAATAACATGAAAATAATAAATCTTATCATTATTCTCTCCCATCCCGGCGCCACAGGATCATCATACTGTTCAGAAAATGGATTTAACCCGAAAATGGCTAATGTTATAGCCAAAGGAATCATTAGATTAGAAGTTACAACGATCGCTGTTAGTTTTAGTATTCTCTTCTTCACTCTTTTTTCCTCTTTGCTGTAATTGGATACCTCCTGTATCGTTTCTTTCGTTTCTTGAGACATTTGAAAACTATGTATTTCGCCGTTTAAAAGCGCACGCAGATCGACTTCATAAAAATTCGCAAGCTGCAGAAGGACGTCAAGATCGGGCGTCGCAGTGCCGGTCTCCCATCGGGAAACGGTGCGCTGCGAGACGCTGAACCG
>JAEEGG010003390.1_pt1 | contig 39799 bp, 34 predicted proteins | sample 9134161 | NCBI WGS metagenome assembly JAEEGG01 (sample SAMN16246543, study PRJNA631951) | gut metagenome | biome: gut microbiome; feature: rumen; material: CR-attached | host: Bos | place: Iran: Karaj | collected 2018-10 | reverse complement strand
CGTGCCGATGACCTTCACCACAGGGACATTCATCATCGTGGCCAGCGCGGAGACGGTGACAAACTCCGTCAGCTTCAGCACCTTGCTCTGTGCTGCCTCGGCGGCCAGCTCTTCGTTCATGCGCTCGGCCACGGCGTCGCGCTTCTCCTTACGGTATTTGGCACCTTTCTTGTTCTGCTGGGTCTTCGACGTGAGGCGGGCCAGCGTCTCCTTCACCTGGCGGGCCACATCCTCCTCGTTCACCTCCAGGGGCTTCACTATCTGGCGGTTCTTGTTCTTCTTGTTCTTTCCGCCCTGCTGAGCCTGGTCGCTGAAGTTCTGGTTGCCGCCCTTGTTCTTCTTCTTGTTGGCATTCTGCTGGGCCTGCTGCTGCTGTTGCTGCTGCTTGGCAGCCTCCTCAATGTCCACGCGGCCCGAGCGTATGCGCTCGCGCTTCTTCTTCTCGCCGCCCTGGCCGTTCTGCTGGCGCTGCTGAGCTGCCTTCTCCTCACGCTGCTTGCGCTTCTCCTCCTTCGACTTCTTCTTGGGGCGCGTGCTCTGGTTGATGGTCGAGAGGTCAATCTTACCCAGCACGTTCACCTTCGGTGCGAGCTTTTCCTCGCTCTTCAGCGTGAAGATGGCGGGCGCAGACTTCTCTTCAGCAGGCGCCGGCTGCTGAGGCTTTTTCTCAGCTTCGGGCATGGCAGGAGCCGTCTGCGGCTGCACGGCGGCTTTCTGCTCCACGGCGGGAGCAGCCTGTGCCGGTTTCTCCACGACGGGTGCCTGCGGGGTTTTCTGCTCCTTCTTCACCTCGGCGGCAGGAGCCGGCGTTTCCGGCTGAGAATCCGTACTCACGGTTCTCTTCTGAACCGGGCTCACGGCAGCAGCCTTCGGCTCAGCCTTTTTCTCCACCGGGGCAGCCGGCTGCTGTGCAGGCTTCGGCTTGTTCAGCGAGCTCAGGTCAATCTTACCCAACGGCTTGAACGGCTGTCGCTGCAGCATCTCCTCTTCGGTCTTGGTCTTCACCGGCACCCCCGGCTGAGAATCCGTACTCACGGTTCTCTTCTCCTTCGGTTTCTTAGGGAAGAGCTTGTCGGCCTGGGTCTTCACGGCTTTGTCAGTACTGAACGCCTCTACCAGCGCCCCATACTGCTGGTCGCTGATCTTGGTGTTCGTCGTGGCATCGTCGCGAATCTCACCCAGACTCGTCTTGTTCTTTAGGAATTCAACTGCCGTTTGAAGTCCTATGTTCAGTTCTGTTAATACTTTATTTAATCTGATGCCCATTCTGTAAAATTTAAAAATTAAAAAGTTTAAAAATTAAAAAACTAATAGTTAATCCATTGGCCTGTACTTCTGCACGTTTCAATTTTTTAATTTTCAATTTTTTAATTTTGTTCGAATTCAGCCCTCAGCACTTCCAGCAGGTGGTCGACGGTCTCCTCCTCCAGGTCTGCCTTCTCGATGAGCAGTTCACGGGGAGCGTTGAGCACCTCCTTGGCGGTGTCATAGCCCAAGGCCTTGATGGCATCGATGACCCACTGGTCTACCTCATCGGAGAACTCGTCGAGATAGATGTCCTCGTCGGTCTCGTTCTCGTTGACTACGCGGAACACGTCGATAGTGTACTCGGTGAGCATGGAGGCCAGCTTGATGTTCATGCCGCCCTTGCCGATGGCCAGGCTCACCTCCTCGGGCTGGAGGTACACTTCTGCCTTGTGGTTCTCCTGGTCCAGGCTGATGCTGTTCACCTTGGCCGGTGAAAGGGCGCGCTGGATGAAGAGCTGCACGTTGTTGGTGAAGTTGATGACATCAATATTCTCATTGCCCAGCTCACGGACAATCCCATGCACGCGCGAACCTTTTACACCCACGCATGCGCCCACGGGATCGATGCGGTCGTCGAAGCTCTCCACGGCCACCTTGGCACGCTCGCCCGGCATGCGGGCCACGCGGCGGATGGCGATAAGCCCGTCGGCAATCTCAGGCACCTCAGCCTCCAGCAGCCGTTTCAGGAAGTCGGGACTGGTGCGGCTCAACAGGATGCGGGGGTTGTTGTTCTCGTTCTGCACTTCCTTCACCAAGGCCCTCACGGTCTCGCCCTTGTGGTAGTTGTCGTTGGGAATCTGGTCGCCCTTCATCAGGTGAAGCTCGTTGCCCTCGTCGTCCATAAGGAGCACCTCGCGCTTCCACATCTGGTAGACCTCGCCGCTGACGATGGTGCCCACCTTGTCCTTGTATTTCTGGTAGAGGGCGTCGTGGTCGAGCTCCAGGATTTTCGAAGCCAGCGTCTGGCGCAGGTTCAGGATGGCACGCCTTCCGAACTTGGTGAAGTCCACCTCCTCGCTCACTTCCTCGCCCACCTCGTAGTCGGGTTCAATCTTCAGCGCGTCGCTCAGGGCTATCTCCTTGTTCTCGTCTTTCACCTCATTGTCTTCAACGACAATACGGTGGCGGTGAATCTCGAAGTCGCCCTTGTCGGGGTTCACGATGACGTCGAAATTCTCGTCTGTGCCAAACATCTTTGCCAGCACATTGCGAAAGCTCTCCTCCAGTACGCTCACCAGTGTGGTGCGGTCAATGTTCTTTGTCTCTTTAAACTCCTGAAAGGTCTCGAACATACTGGAACCTTTCGCGTTTTTCTTTGTTGCCATTATCTATTTTTTATTTTTGTTTTTAGAACTTGGAAGTATCGCCTGCGGCGAGTAGGAATTATCTTATTTGAAATTGAGAAGATAGCGGGTGCTCTTCACCTCGTCCATGGAGAACTGGCGGTCTACGTCCACCTTCACGGGACGCTTCTTTCCCTCGGGCACCTGTTTCTCCTGTGTGGTAACGGTAAACTGACGGCCGTCGACGGCTTTCAGCACGCCGGTCAGCTTCTGGCCGTCGGCTGTCACCACCTCCACCTCGTCGCCCACGTGGTTCACGTATTGCTGCTCCACCTTGAACGGCTGGCCCAGTCCGGCGCTTCCCACTTCCAGCTCGTAGTCGCCCAGCTCGTCGCCCAGCTTCTCCTGCATGTAGCGGCTCAGCTCTGCACAGTCTTCAATCCACACGCCGTCGGTACAGTCAATTTCAATGACGATGCGGTCGTCCTGACCATCCATCTGAATGTCCACCAGGAAGTAGTCGCCCTTGCTGAGCCACTCTTCCACCACTGTCTTAATAGTCTCTTTTGTTATCATTCTCCTTTGTTTATAAAAGAATGAGGAGCTCGTTGAAGCTCCTCATTCCACTGAACGGCTGCAAAGGTACGCATTTTTTTCCGTTCCACCAAATAATTTTATAAAAAAATGTAAAACTCCCGTTGCTTCCGTTGCTCAATCCAGCAAGATGACCTTTGCCGTCTGGTTGTCCATGTCTGGCATGGTGACTCCTACCGGGGCACCGATATAGGTGGGGTCGCAAATCACATAGCGGTGGTCGTCCCAGTTAGCAGTGTTCGTTTCATAAGTGGTTTGGTCGCGTATAATTATGAGTTCGTGTGGAAGTAACCCTCCGCTTGGCAAGATATTTTTTTACCAAAACAGCACTTTTTTGCACGGTTTTGGTAAGTAATTTTCATGATAACTTCCCAAAATAGCACTTTTTTCGCGGTTTTGGTAAAAAATCCTGCTGAAAAACTTGGCAGATTACAGAAAAAAACGTACCTTTGCAGCTGTCATTCAAACATATACGAAGATGCAGAAGCTGATAGGACGAAAAGAGGAGCAGGCTGCACTGCTCCGTTGCATGGAATCGCCACGTGCGGAGTTTGTTGTGGTCTATGGTCGCCGTCGTGTGGGTAAGACTTTCCTGGTACGCCATTTTTTTGCCGAGAAGTATGCTTTCAGCTATGTAGGCATACGCGGCATCAAGCAGCAGCAGCAACTCGAGGCTTTCGCCACGGCCTTGCAGCAATATGGCAAGACGGCCTTTGCGCCGGTGCTAGCTGACTGGTTTGCTGCCTTCGACGCATTGCGCCAGCTGTTGGAACGCAGCAAGGCAAAGGGCGGAAAGAAGGTGGTGTTTATCGACGAGATGCCGTGGATGGACCGGGCGAAGAGCGACTTCGTCAGCGCATTGGAGCATTTCTGGAACGGATGGGCCGCGCAGCGCGACGACATCCTGCTCATTGCCTGCGGCTCGGCCACGTCGTGGATTGCCGAAAAGCTTATCTATAACACCGGCGGCCTGCACAACCGCATCACCAGCCGCATCTATCTGCGCGCTTTCACGCTCTGCGAGGTGGAGGAATATCTCCTGAGCCAGGGCATCGAATGGGATCGCCTGCAAGTGGCGCAGTGCTATATGACGATGGGCGGTGTGCCCTATTACCTCAGCATGCTGCGGAAAGGCGAGAGCCTGGCGCAGGCCGTCGACCGTCTCTGCTTCAGCAAGAACGCCGAGCTGCGCGAGGAGTTTCAGGAACTTTACGCCTCGCTCTTCCGCCAGCCGGAGAACTACGTCGACGTGGTGCGTGCACTGGCCGAACAGCGCAGCGGTCTCTCCCGCCAGGAGCTGAGCCAGCGTACCGGCATGACGGGCAGCGGCCTCACCCGTGTGCTGGCCAACTTGGAGCGCTGCGACTTCATCGTGGGCTACAGCCGTTTCGGCAGCAAGAAGAACAATACCGTCTATCGCCTGGCCGACTTCTACTCGCTGTTCTTCCTGCGCTTCATCGAGGGCGACCGCTCGCACGACCAGCAGTGGTGGCAGCACCACCTCATGTCGCCCACCGTGGCTGCCTGGCAGGGTCTCAGCTTCGAGTTGCTCTGCCTGCTCCACCTGCGCCAGCTGAAGCAGGCCCTGGGCATCGGCGGCATCGCCGTCAGCGCCAGCACCTGGCGCAGCAGCGACCAGGAGCACCCCTACCAGATAGACCTGCTGCTCGACCGTGCCGACCGCCTCATCAACCTCTGCGAGATGAAGTTCTCCAGCGAGCGTTACATCATCGACCGCGACTACGAGCAGCGACTACGCGACCGCCAAGCCCTCTTCCGCACTCAGACCCACACCCGCAAGTCCCTCGTCACCACTCTCGTCACCACCTTTGGCGTCATGCCCGGACGCCACAGCGGCGTGGTGCAGAGCGAGGTCACACTCGACGATTTGTTTGCGCAGTAGGGTACACATTTTTCTATAGGCAACAATATAGCATCTCTCTCCAAACGCTGAAATACGCTCATGCGTCTTTGCGTCCACTTATTGTCTTCAGAATAGCCTACATACCTACATGACGGGAGGTAACATGCTATGCAACAAGGCATTACACCATGTAGGCTACCTGCATTTTTCTGCTGAAACCTACACGGGTTTGGACAGATGGCATGCCGAGCCATCCATAGACGCATCGTTGACTCTCAAATTCTCTGGAGAATTGATGAAAATACGCACGCCATTTGGGAAAAAGGCGTGCGTATTTTTCCAAAAGGCGTGCGTATTTTCTCAAACGGCGTGCGTATTCAGGGAGATTCTGGCATTTTAGGAGTGAAGGGTGCTGCCTGCGTCCGACAGTGTATGTTCACATTCCAAAAAGAAAGCATCCTACATGCTATAACACCTTGTTGATGAACATGTTGCATGAAAAAGTGTAGGTATGTAGGCAATTTTTATGAAATATCATATTCTAAGTGTGCGTCGAAGCATGGGCAGGCTTTGGCGGCGAAGTCGCGGTGGCCGTAGACCCGAATCCCGGGGAACTGGCTGCGCAGGCGGTCTACGAGCTGGCGCAGTGCTGCCCGCTGGGCTGGGGTACGGGTGTCCTTGGGACGCATGTGGCTGTCGAGTCCGCCCACGTAGCAGATGCCGATGGAGTGGCGGTTGTGGTCGGCGCAGTGGGCACCGACGCGCCACAGCGGGCGGCCTTCGGCAATGGTGCCGTCGAGCAGTACGAGGTAGTGATAGCCTATGCCGAAGAAGCCGAGCTGGCGGTGCCAGAGGTCGACATCGGCCAGGGTGACTGCACGGCCCTCGGGCGTGGCCGTGCAGTGGATGATGATTTCTGTAATCTTACGCATAGCGGGTTTCGTTTAGATGGTTCTCACATTGCTGAACACCTTCTCGCATCCGTCGGCATGGACGAGGAAGAAGGAGCAGTCTTTCAGTGTTTGCTTCGAGAAGACGTGCTCGCGGAGCCGCTCGGTCTGCTCGCGTGGCAGCCAGCTGTAGACCAGCAGCTGCCAGTCCAGGCTCTCATGGCCGCGACGGGAGGGGTTGTCGAAACGGGCGGGCAGCACCACCAGCTGGAGGAGGCTCTTCGCTGTCACCTCGTGGGTGACGGGCTTGAGCACCGCCAGCCGGAGGCTGCGCAGATGGCCGCCCTGCGTCTGCAGCATTTGGGTGGCTTGGGTGCTGGTCACATTCAGCCAGTTGTGGCAGATGTTGGCGGTCTGGTGCATCATCCGGCAGGCCTCCTGGAAGGGGCTGACGGTCTCGTTGTTGCCACTATGGGCATGTTTGTCGTATTTTCTCATTGTCGGATACTGTTTTGATTGGTGTGTTGCCGCCTGGCCGAGGGCGCCTTCTCCCCATTTGGCTGGTGCAAAGGTAGGAAGTAAATCGCTGCCGCACCACCTTTTTCTCCTCTTATCGCGTTTTTCAGTGACAGCAGGGCAGCGGCGGGGCAGAAACGGGGCAAAACGGCGGGCAAAACCCTGCCGAAAGCGAAAAAAACGGGCAAATGTTTGGTGGAACGGGAAAAAAGCAGTACCTTTGCACCCGCTTTCCGGAAACCCCGGAGCATTCGATGCCGTGAAACCGCTCTGATTAAAGGCTGCCAGCGGCTGAAGGATGTTATGGGCACACAATTTATTTAATCATTCACACAACATGTATCTCGATCAAGAAAAGAAAAAAGAGATTTTCGAGCAGTATGGCCAGTCGGCCACCGACACGGGTTCTGCAGAGAGCCAGATTGCCCTGTTTACCTATCGCATTAAGCACCTCACAGAGCACCTGAAGAAGAACCACAAGGACTTCGGCACCGCCCGCTCGCTGACCAAGCTCGTAGGCCGCCGCCGTAAGATGCTGAAATATCTCTATCAGACAGACATCGAGCGCTATCGTGCCATTGTGAAGGCTCTCGGCCTGCGCAAGTAACGGTAGTCGAAGAGGGTTGTCTTTGTTGTCCCTGCTGTCCTTTATTCAAGCAACGTGCCAGTTGTGATTTAAAGACGCCAGAGACGACGAAGACAACTTCTTTTTTTGCCACCATCAGGAAAATGATATGCTAGAAGTACGCAACCTCCACGCCAGGATAGGCGAGAAAGAGATATTGAAAGGCATAGACCTGGTCATCAACGACGGGGAGACGCATGCCATCATGGGGCCCAACGGCTCGGGCAAGAGCACGCTGAGCGCCGTGCTCGTGGGCAATCCGCTCTACGAAGTGACGGAGGGCGAAGCCTTCTTCAACGGTAAGGACCTGCTGGCCATGAAGCCTGAGGAGCGTGCCCATGAGGGGCTGTTCCTCTCGTTCCAGTATCCCGTGGAGATTCCGGGCGTGTCGATGACCAACTTCATGAAGGCCGCCATCAACGAGAAGCGCAAGGCTCAGGGGCTGGAGCCGATGAATGCCGCCGAGTTTCTGAAGCTGATGCGCGAGAAGCGGAAAATAGTGGAGCTTGACTCGAAGCTGGCCAACCGCTCGGTGAACGAGGGGTTCAGCGGCGGCGAGAAGAAGCGCAACGAGATATTCCAGATGGCCATGCTCGAGCCCAAGCTGAGCATCCTCGACGAGACCGACTCGGGCCTCGACGTCGATGCCATGCGCATCGTGGCCGAAGGCGTGAACAAGCTGCAGCGGCCCGACACCTCGTGCATCGTCATCACCCACTACGACCGCCTGCTGGAGATGATCCGCCCGCAGTTCGTACATGTGCTCTACCAGGGACGCATCGTGAGGACGGGCGGACCAGAGCTGGCGCAGCAGATACAGGAGAAGGGATACGAATGGGTGAAGAGCTTATGAGCGAGCAGCAATACATCGACCTCTACAGGCAGATGCGTCAGACCATCTTCGACCACGCACCGGCAGTGATGAACGCCGTGCGCGACACTGCCTTCGAGCGGTTCGTGTCGGGTGGTTTCCCCTCCCGAAAAGTCGAGCGCTACAAATATACCGACATCCAGAAGCTCTTCGCCCCCGACTACGGTCTGAACCTGAACCGTCTGAACATCCCCGTCGACCCCTACGAGGCCTTCCGCTGCGACGTGCCCAACCTGTCGACCCTGCTCTACTTCGTCGTGAACGACATGCCCCTCCTCACCGCCCAAGAGGGGGAGGCCGCAAGAGGCGTTGCGCTTCACCTCCCCAGCAACCGTCAGGCTGAAGAAGGGCTGGTCATAGCAAACCTCTCCTCCCCTGCAGGAGAGGCAGGGAAGGAGTTCTTCAACCGCCTGGCAGGCCGGTCGGGCGATGCCGTCACCGACCTCAACACCATGCTGGCGCAGGACGGCCTTCTGGTCTATGTCCCCAGGAACATGAAGGTAGACCGCACCGTCCAGGTCATCAACATCCTGAAGGCGCCTCGTGCCTCTCACCTCATGGTCAACCGGCGCGTGCTGATTGTGCTGGAAGAGGGAGCGGAGCTGAAAATGCTGTTCTGCGACCATGCCGCCGACGACTGCCATTTCCTCACCACGCAGGTCATCGAGGCTTTCGTGGGCGAGGGTGCCAGCCTCGACCTCTACTGTCTGGAAGAGACGCACCACAAGAATGTGCGTGTGAGCAATGTGTATATCGACCAGCAGCGCGACAGCCGTGTGAACCACAATGTCATCACCCTGCACAACGGCATCACCCGCAACAAGCTCGACCTCACGCTGAGCGGCCCGGGGGCCGAGTGCGCGTGTTACGGCTGTGCCATTTCCGACAAGCGGCAGCATGTGGACAACAACACGCTCATCACCCACCGCGCACCCCACTGTACTTCCGGCGAAGCCTATAAGTATGTGCTCAACGACCAGTCGGTAGGCGCCTTCGCCGGCCGTGTACTGGTGGAGCCGGGTGCACAGCAGACCGTGTCGCAGATGACCAACCAAAACCTTACTTCATCGCGCGAGGCCCGTATGTACACCCAGCCCATGCTGGAAATCTATGCCGACGACGTGAAATGCTCGCACGGCTCTACCGTGGGCCAGCTCAACGACCAGGCCCTGTTCTACATGCGCCAGCGCGGCATCAGCGAGCACGAGGCACGCATCCTGCTGCAGCAGGCTTTCATCAACGAAATCATCGACAAGATGCAGCTGCTGCCACTTCGCGACCGTCTCCACTACTTGGTGGAGAAGCGCTTCCGTGGCGAGCTGAACAAGTGCGCCGGCTGCCGGCTCTGCAAATAAACTTCTCTACTGTTTTTTTATCTTTAACAACGAATGTAGACGAATTACACGAATTTAATAATTCGTCCAATTCGTGTAATTCGTCTACATTCGTTGTTTTAAAGACACTGAAATCGACAGAAAATCCTAGTAATCTGTGCAATCTGTGGTCGTTTTCCTTGCGGATGATGAGAAAAGCTATCTCATGGTAGCCCGCTTCACAGTGGTCAGCGTGAACTGGCGTGTCTGCGAGTGGATAAGGTTGTCGCCCTGGGCCACGCCAACACGAATCTGTATCTGCCCGTTGCGCAGGCCCCGGTCGGCAGTCAGGGTGGCGGTATAGCGCACAGCCTGATGGGGAGCGATAGACTCAATGCGCAGGTTGGGCGAGATATGGATATGCTTGTTGCCCGTAGCCTCCTCTACCAGCGGGAACACATCGTAGGCGGGGCTGGAGGAATTGTTCTGAATCTCAAAGATAACCTTGCAGGACTCACCGCGCGACAGCATCCCGTCGCGCATGGTCTCGTAGATGCCGGCATTACGGATGACAATCATCGGGCCGCTAGCCGGCGTGTTGTTGAGACCGATGCGGTTGTCGCCCCCGCCAACGCGGATTTCGCCGATGCCACGGCTGCCATTGCCCTCGTCGAAGACGATGCGGTCGTCGCCGCGCATGCTCGGGTCGAAGCCGCTCTGGTCGTAGCCGTCATTGCCATAATTGCCGCCGCCGCGAGTGGTGGCGCCACGGCGGTTGACGCCCGACTGGCGGGCGGCGGCACGCTCCTCGTATTTGCGCTCTTGGGCCTTGTCGGCAGCATGGCCGATGGCAGCACCGGCGGCAGCTCCGCCTACCGTGCCGATGATTGAACCTATCTCATGACCGCGCCATCCGCCGGAGATACCGCCGATGGCCGAACCAAGCACATGTCCAAACTGGCTGCCGGTGTATGCTCCCGTAGCCTCGTAGCTGCCGCAGCTGCTCATGAGCAGTGCAGCGCCTATCAGAATGAAGAGTCCTTTTTTCATGTCTTTCCTATTTTAAGGGTTTAACCACTTTACAGCTGCAAAGTTAAGGATTATTTTGCAATGCGGCAATAGGAAAATCCCTAAAAGTGAATAGGGAAATCGGAAAATCTGGATTGCCTTTAATATCGCCAGACAAAAAGACAGGATAATCAGAAACTCGGTTCGGCCTCGCCCCGCTTGTAGTTCGTCTGGCCGTCGCTGTCCTGCCAGTAGCCGGCGAAGCGCAAGGTTGTGGCATCGGCACTGTAGAAGCGTGCGTTGGTGCTGTAGGGCAAGTAGGAGACGATGTCGGTCTCATCGTATTGGGCATAGAGGAACAGGCGACTCTCGCCTACCCCTTTGTCGTTGCGCTCCCATATCAGTGACCAAGTACCTTTGAAAGCACCGTTTGTCGGCGTAATGTTCTCCCAATCGGTGTATTGTGCCTCGCCGTTGATGCTGACGAGCTCTCTCGTCTGCCACTTACGCATTCCGCTAAGCGTTCCGTCGGCGTTGAACGTCAGTTGTTCGAAATAGCGCTGCTTGTCGCCGATGCCCTCGATGTGCCATGTGCCCACGATAAACGGCGTGTATTGCTGCTGCAGCTGCTCCGTCTTTTCGTGAACCTCGGGGTCGGCCCATTCGGGCTCGCTGCTGCCGCAAGACGAGAGCGTGAATAGCACGAGCAGCACCATAAGGATGTTTTTCTTCATTGTTCGTTCGTATTCCATGTCAGGAAGTAGTTCTTTCTCCGTTTCTTGGGTGCAAAAGTACACTTTTTCCACGAAATCACCAAAAGTTCGCCAGAGAATATCATCTCACGCCAGTTTTTGTAACTCTAACTGCAGTGCGGGTTAAAGGATAGGAGTTAGGAGCTGCTGTGTGCCTTTAACTCCTGACTTTTTAACGGGCTGCGGCGAATACACAGCACACCTCAACGCAGGGGGAAAGACTGCTCCTAACTCCTAACTTAAATCAAGACTATTCCGGGTCTCTTCCGGGAGCCAATGCAGGCTGCCCGGCGCGAGCTGGGCTAATGCTGAAATATTTGTAGAGCGCTTCTATGGCATCGGCAGGCGTGATGTAACCGTCGCGGTTCATGTCTGCACGGAACAGCCAGAAGCCGGTCTGCTGCACAGCAAAATAGTGGTAGAGTATCATGATGGCATCGGCCGGTGTCACACTGCCGCTGTTGTTCACGTCGCCCATGTCTATAGCTCGGAAGATGCTAACATAGCCCTCGTCGTCAGTCTCAGGCAGCCAGTCGGGTACTCCGAAGAACTTGATTTTTGACAAGTCGACCAGTGTGAAGGCGAACCCGCTCCAAGGTGCCAGCACACGGAAGCCAGCACGTCGGCATGCCGTGGGCAGATAGACATAGAGGTCGTATGCCAAGCTCTTCAGAATGTAAATGTTCACCACGGTGTACAGATGTAGCACCACATTCGTCAGCCTGCCACCGTCGATGTAGATACGCCCTGTGCTGCCAGTGCGTATGCCCGCGCCGGGGATGAAGCCATCGCTGGGCTGAACCGTGTTGCTGAGCCATCCCTTCACATGGGAGCTTGTTCCGAGCCATAGCATGCCGTCCACGTCGAAAATCCAGCGTGTCACCACCACATTGTTGACCAGGTAGAATGTCTTCACTGCGCAGTTGATCACTACTTTCTCCAACTTCAGCGAGCTGGTGGCTGGTATGTAGAAGAATTTCTCGCCCGTCCAACCGGTGCCGGCCGTTATGGTGCCGTTCTTCCAGTACAGATGACAGCCCACGGGAATGTAGATGATGCGGTTCACCGTGATGGTGCGCCCCTTCAAATCCAGCACTTGCGGCTGTTCCTCGGTGCTCTGGGCGTCGCCGTCCTTGTTCTCGGCCAGCCAGTCGAGGTAGGCCTGCAGGTCATCCTCGTCCACCACCTCTTCGTCGCGGGCCTCTATGGTGTTGTTCGTATCGTCAAGCTTCCAGCGCCAGCGTGAGGGAACCAACCAGTCGATGAGGTTGAAGCACGAGATGTTCAGTACGCAGCCGCTCTCTCCCTTGAACACAGGATAGCGTGGCGTAGGCCGGTCGCCGTAGAAGATGACGCGGATGCGGTATATCCATTCATAGAGGATGTGTATACACACCTTCGAGTACAGCAGTATCGGCTTCGTCGGGTTGAAATTCACATTGCCGGGCATGTAGAAGTCGTTCTCCGCCACGATCCAATAGTCTGCCACATGGTCGAAGGAGAACTTTCCACCGTCAATGCGTAAGGTGCCCTTCGGACCGTTGTAGATGAGCCTGCTGCCGTAGCCGCAGATGGTGCCGCCATAGAAGTAGAAGATACCGTAGTTGATGAATACTGTCTCCACGACATTCACCACGGTGTTGTTCACCTTGCCGCCGTTCATTGTGTATGTGGCTCCTTCGCGGTTGTACACCCTGAGGATGCTGCCATCGTTGTGGGTCATTGTCCCGTAGTTGTCCATGAAGTTGATCAGGCCGCCCGTGAAGCGGTAGATATAGCGGTTAATCACCTCGATGATGGTACCTCCGGTATGGATTACCGTACCGCTGTTGTCCACATAGCCGAGGCTTCCTTCGGGAATCTCCAGTGTGCCGCCCTTGTCAACCTTGATGCGGGGCATGTAGCCGCCGTTGGCGGGTGTGGGATGCCAGATGACTTTACCGCCGGGAGCCACATGGATGAACCAGTCCCACTCCAGCAGGTCAATGACAACGTTGACGGTAATCTCCAGCGTGCCCTCCACATAGATGACATGGTCGCCGCCCACATAGTCCACGAAGCGCAAGTCGTCTATCCGAAGGTAACCGTTCTTCGGCACATGGTAGGGGTGGAAGCTGGCCGGACGCTTCTTACCCTGTTGGGGGTTGGGAATGGGCGCATAGCCCGGACCATTGGCACATCCGCATATCAAGTGGATGATTCTTGACGGGAAGATGAAAGGTTTCGGCACATGGCACGAGCAGGTAGGAACAACCACTTCCAGGGGCTCGTCCTCGGCCACCGCCGGGTCGTTGTCACAGCCATCAGCACCGTCGCCCTCCTCGGCCAGCTCGTTGAGGAAGGCCTGAAGATCGTCAAGTGTCGACTCCAGGATCTGCCACTCAGCTGCCGTCGTCCCTGCTATCACCTGTCCGTTGGCAGCCGTGCAGCGGTTGACCATGTAGCGTGTAGAGCCGGCTTCGGCAATAGTGTAGCGACCGTTGCCTAGGCTGGTGCCCATCCATACGGTAGCCTCGCTGCGCGTGCCGCCCGACAGCAACTCTTCTCCACTGGTTGCCACTACATAGTCGTTGTTCTGTGTCCTCATCTTGAAGGTGGCACCTTCCACCTGCTCAAAGTAGATCATGCCTCCGGATGTCAGGACAAAGCCTCGGTCACTCTTAAAGCCCAGCTGTATCTCGTTCGTCAGTCCAACTGGGCGCACGTCGTAATTCTGGTCTTCTGTGGGGAAGATGACATCCAGCGAGGCATACTGCTCCTGGGCAGGTGTCAGCAGTCCTTCAGCAGTTTCTACGCCCTCGGTCAGTCCTGTGAGCCTGTTCTCCAGCCCAGGCACCTCTTGACCAAAGCTGACGACATCCTCTATGGTGGAAATGCTGCTGCCGTTGATTAGCGTGTTATAGTCGGTAATTAGCTGCCCAATATTGTTCTTGCTGGTACCTACAGCCTCTTGCAGACTGTTCATGGCATTACTGAATGCCTCGTTAGCTTTTCGCTCGAAGAACCATGTTCCCGTCCTCAGCTGGCCTGTTGCCGTCTCCACGTTGACTATGCGTGTCTGCAGTGCGTTCACGCTGTTTGACAAGGCGGTCAGGCGTGCCTGGAGGTCTGCCACAGCCTTAGCAATTATTTCTTGCACCAAGGAAGAAATGGCATTGAGCAGAGTAGTCTTTGAACTCTGCACATCGGTGTACAGCTTGTCGATGAGCGTCTTAAGGTTCCAGTAGTTGGCGTCATCCTCAGTCTCAAGCTGCTCCGCGTAGGTGTCATAACGGTCGTTGAAGTCGTCCAGTGTAACCTTAATCTCGTTAAGCTTGCCTTCAATCAGAGTCTGGTTGTCAGCGCTCAGATAGCCTTTGATGAGTTCGTAGTCTGCAGTCGCAGCGTTGTACTCGGCATTCAACTCGTCCAGCATCTCCTTGATAGCAGCCAGCTTATCTTCCAGTTCTGCCTTGGTGACGGGCAACACGACCGTTCCACCGTTGGGATTGTGGATTGTGCCGGTGAGCGTGCCCGAATAGTGAATGAAGGTATCATTTTTTGTGGCAAGATGGATTGCTTCGCCATCGCCATCTGACGGTGCCGTGATGTCGCCCAGCTGGTAAAACGTGCTGCCGCCCTCAATGCGCACGGCCTGCGTCATCCCTGTTCCCTGTGTGCAGCTGCCCATCGTGGTGGCGCTGGCATCGATACTTGCTGTAGCGTCAAGAACAACGGTGACTCCATTTTTGATTATCAGCAGCGGACCATTGGCAGAGAAATCAGAAGCGGAATTCAGGGTGCCATTTGTGAATTTTACGTCTCCACTAATTGTAAGAGATGTTTTCCGATTTTTGGCTCCTGCAAACTTCGACAGGTCAACCTCCGTCAGGCCAACGGGAATGGTGATAGTCCCCTCTGTTTTCATCCTTGACAGCTTCGGTCGGTTTACCTGCTCGGCTGCTAGCTGGTCGAGATATTCTTGCAGGTCGTCACGCTCTTGTGCGTGCACCGGCATGAGTAAGCCTGCCAGCATGACAATGGCCAGCGACAGCCATCTGTATTGCTTCTTTTCCATGTTATTTTACGATGTATTTCTTATTATTAATAATGTATATACCTTTGGGCAGCGAGCGGAGGGGTGTTTCAGGACTGACATCCACCCGGCGGCCGGAGAGGTCGTAAACCTTGCGCTGGCCAATGAGGTCATCGTCGGCAAACAGGGCATCGTCGACAGGCGTGGCATCGTCGCCCACTACGCGGATATGGATGCGGGCGGCGGCTGGGTCGAGCTGGTTGCCCAAGTCATCGATGGTGAGATACCAGCGGAACGGTGGCAGCACCTCGTTGTCGCTTGAAGGAACGGAGAGCGTGCCTCCCTGCAGGCGGTAGCGGTTGGCCGTCTTCAGGCCCGTCATGTCCGAATAGTTGCCCGTGAAGGTGTAGCAGGCCTCCATGGTGGAGCAGCTGACGGAGTTGATCTCCTGCGGCACGACTGTCGAGGGATTGAAGTTGAACGTATAGCTGTCGGGAACCTTCGCCCGGATGAGGTAGGGGTGGTTGGGCTTCAGGTTGCCGTTGCCGGGACGGATGATGATGGCTTCCAGCACCTGGCGGTCTACCACACCGTCCTCGTCGTCGTCATACTGGTAGAAGGCATTGATGCGGGCCACGTCGAAGTGGGCCGACCAGTCGTAGTAGGACAAGGAGAAAGGCACATAGAGCGCATGCCAGTGCTTGTTGCGGAACTCCCGCTCGTAGGTGTTGGCTGTCAGCACATCTTCAGTGTCGATGAGCGAGTTGAGGTAGTTCTGCAGGGCGTCCCATCCCTCGAACTCGATGTCCTTCACCAGTGTGGCCGGGCTCCATCCGCCTGCACTCGACTGTGCCCGCAGGCCCAGTGTCTGCATGCCTTCGGGAAGGTCGCTCATGTCGGCCTCGAAGTCCACCGTCACCTCCTTGCCCGGAGTGATGTCCACCACATAGCCGTTGCCGGCCCCCGGGTCGTCGTTCCAGAAGTACTCCAGGCGGGCAATCTGGTTCTCCTCAACAGACCGCACTAGGAACTGGCGGTAGTAAGTAGACGACCATGTGCCGTCGGTGAGTGTGCGCAGGCCGATATGGTGGATGCCATCCGTCAGCCCCTCCGTATCTACATCGAATGCCAGGTCGAGCTGGTCGCCCGCGATGGAGGCTGTCTTCTGGATTGCATTGCCCACTCCAGGGTCTTCATCGAAAAAGTATTCTATGGCTTCCACGCTATGGGGCGTGGCAGGCACGTAGAACTGGCGGGAGTAAGTCTGCGAGTAGTGGTTGGTAGACAGGGTGCGTATGTAGAGCGTGTGTATCCCTTCAGTAAGCCCAGTAGTAGACAGGTTTGTCGTCAGGTCAATAGTCTTCCCCTCGGTAAAGTTGAGCGGAGTCCCTTCGCCCATTGCTAATGCCTTGTCCCAAGAGTACTCTATGCGGGTGATGTGCTCCGCTGCGGCAGGCACGTAGAACTGGCGGTAGTATGTAGCCGAATAGTGCTCGCCATTCAGGACACGAAGACCTAGCCGGTGAATGCCTACCGACAGTGACCCTGCATCTATCTCTGTTTGCAAGGCAGCGGTGTTGCCTGTGAACGTCTGCAACACCTGCCCGTTGCCCACTCCCGGATCTGTGTCCCAGAAGTACTCCACAGTCTGCCCCCATGAGGTGAGGGAGAAAGCTGCTAGTGCAACTGCCATAAGTGTGTTGTATAGTCGTTTCATAACAGTAACTGTTTATTCGTCCTGAATCTTGATGCTTACACTGACGGGCAACTTGCCATTTTCTGTGCGTGAGCCAACGGTCACCTTAGTAAAGTAAGGAATGTATTGCGGACGTCCGCCAGAGGGACAGCCAAACATGCCACCGTGACAACCCACATCGCCACCGTCTGTGGCGTAACCTATCGCTATGTTGCCATCGGCCAATTCAGTATTCAACTTGTAATAGTCAGAATAATTACCTGATTTCACAAATAGATTGAGAAGGGTCGAAATTACCTTATTAGAAGGAAAAATAGAAAGACTAACTTTATTAAATACATTGTGTTCAATAGTATTTCCAGAACCACTACTATTCACTTCTGAAGATAAGTTATAAATGTTAGTACTACTAGTACTGGTATATATCATGTTATTGGTTATTTGACTATTGTCAACGGACGAAATATTTGAATTGCTGCATAGTAAGACATTATTATTTATTATGGAATTAGTTAAATATACTACATATGAACTGACTATATTATTCTGGATGTCAAATGAAGAATTAACATACTTAATTGTCGATGTGTTACTACTTGTCTGCACTTTATAAGATGCCCGTCCATTTAAATTACCTTCTATATAACAAGAGTAGACATGACTCATACCCTCAATGACTTGGCCAACTGTAATACCAGTTGCGTAGCATCGATCTAAGATGCATTCTTTATTAAAGAATTGTACGTTTTGCAAACGAACACTTTTTATGACAATATTGTCTGCTTTAAGAAGCAAACTGTTTGTCAAAACCGCTACTACTCGCTCATCTGTGAACGATGTGTCATAACCAGTTCCAATAATCGTTACAGACTTCGACACGGTCTGTTCGGCACTCTCATTGTAATACTGGTCAAGGTAGAGCACGTCGCCCGCATTCACCTCTGCCGACTCCATAGCCGCATTGATGCTGGCAAAATCCATACCTGAAACTGAACTCGGGCCAATCTTCCAGTCCTTGGCCTCTGTGCTTATTGCTGCCACCAGCAGCGTAAGCATTGAAAGAGAAATTTTTTTCATTAAAACGATGTTTTAGAGTTTATATTTTTGGTTGAATATTGTCTAGTCAGTAGCATCCTCCGCCTGCCTTCTGCTGTATGTTGTCGGCATTTGCGGAATTAGAAAGTAAATAGATTGCAAATTTAATTCTTTTCCAGCAAACAGCCAAATGTTTTACACGAAAAAAAATGTTAAAAGCAAACCACGGCTACCGCCGGAGAAGAACGCCCAGGTCAACTGATATGTCATTGCCAAAGAAAACGCTAAACGCTGCGCCTCTGCGTTCAATTCCTGCCCCACAGCAAGGATTTTCTCTTTACTGAGTAGTTCCAGCTTTTAAGACGAATAATGTTAAAAGTGTCTTCAGATTCGCATATTTACCCGAAAAAGTGTGTTTGATTGGAAATTATTGCTTAATTTTGCAAACATAAACAATCGATATTGATATGCTATTATTAGATTTAAGGTTTAAGGCTACCTTTATGTGAGGCTATATGGTGGATTATTCAGATTATTCTGCACCAGAACTGGTGAAAATGCCTGGCAGCCGATTTAAGGAATATCGGCAGAGGGCAAACACGGCGCAGAGAGAAGTTGCAGAGATTATAGCGCCTTTGGCTGCATCCACAATCTGCTCAGCACCCGTACCATCTTCGGTGAGGCAGAGCGAATCTGCCAGAAGCAGCCTTCGTTTATAGCAGACTCTCTGCCCGATGCTTAGGCAGTTCAACGGAAAATCGACAAGAATAAGGAAGAGTTCACATGGATTGAGAATACGGGTATGGCCAGCCTGTCAGGCTGGCCAGCTTAAAGCAATGGTAGAGAAACACTGTTTTTGCTTGACCGAAGGACGATGAGTAGTATAGTCATTGCGATATTTCTTTTGAGCATCGGAGCCAGCTTTGTGCAGCGCACCACGGGCTTCGGCTTTGGCATCTTTATCATGACGATGCTTCCGTTCTTCCTGCCAACATACGGAGAAGCGACAACGCTGTCTGGACTTTTAGCCATCACAACCTCGGCTGTCATTGTGCGCCGGCTGTGGGAGTATGTCAGCTAGAAACGGCTTTGGCCGATACTGCTGACGTTTATTGTTGTATCGACAATCGCCATCTTTGCCTTGACCCGCATCGAAGACCACATATTGAAGCAGATTCTGGGTGTGGCATTGATTGTCATCAGCATCTATTTTGCGCTGTTCTTGCGTCCCGTTGGTAGCAAGCGACCAAAGGTCGAGCGCAGCCAAAAGATAAAGTTGCCGACAACCAAGAAAGTACAGGTAGGTGCCGGTACACTTAGCGGTCTGATGGGAGGATTCTTTGGCATGCAAGGTCCGCCTGCCGTGCTCTGCTTCATCCAGACGGAACCCACCAAGGAGCACTATATGGCAATGACGCAGACCTACTTCCTGATAGGTAATGTGATGATGACCTTCGTCCGTGCCTACAACGGTTTCCTGACGACGACCGTCCTGACGGATTACTGTTTCGGACTTGGTGGAGTCGTCATAGGCACCACCCTTGGCGCATACGTGTTCAAGCGAATTCCCAACCGCATCTTCCGCTACATTGTCTATGCCTATATCGCAGTGAGCGGTGTGATTATCTTGCTATAAAAAAGTTTGTTTCGGGTTAGCATTTTGAACGGCTGAAGGGTATTACTATAAAAAGTCGTGATGGAAAGACATGAAAGGCTACCGGAAAGGCTACGGGAAAGGCTACGGGAAAGGCTACGGGTAGGCGCGTCAGCGGGAATGGGCGCGTCAGCGGGAATGGGCGCGTCAGCGGGAATGGGCGCGTCAGCGGGAATGGGCGAGCAAAGTCTGGGAATCGTCCAAAGGCTGTTCGAGCAGCACTACGCCAAGATGCTGAGGGTGGCACGCACCATTCTCTACGACGAGCAGGAGAGCAAGGATGTGGTCAGCGACATCTTTGAGGGACTGCTCCGTGGACGGACGATGCTGATGCCCGACACCGAGGAACGCTACCTGCTGACGAGCGTTCGCAACCAGTGCCTGAAGCGTATCCGCCATCAGGAAACGAGACTCCGCATGGAGGCTGCACCTGCAGAGCAGCCGTCCGGCGCCGAGGAAGAAGACGAGCGCATGACCGACATCGTGGAGTTTGTCGTCAGCCATCTGACGGCACAAGAGCAGCGCATCTTCCACCTCCGTTTCGCTGAAGGGTGTAGCTACGAAGAGATAGCTTCTTCGGAAGGTATCAGCCGCGTGGCCGTATGGAAACATCTTTCGCACGCCTTGAAAGAAATCAGGAACCGTTTTAATCCGAAAGGCTTATGAAAACAAATGACCACAACAAACAGCTTTACCGCGATATGCAGGAAGCCCCCGACAAGTATTCCGACCAGGAGATAGAGGCCATGATGGACCATCTTGACCAGATGCCCGACGTAGATGAAGCCTGGCAGCAGTTCGCCCGGCAGCACATCTCCTCAGCAGGCCCCATGCATACGTGGCGTAAGGTTGCTGCCATGATCATTGGCACGTTAACGTTGTCGGGTATCGCCATTGCGGCTGTCCACATCGTACGCCAGCCGCAGCAGGAGGAGCAACCGGCAGCGGCAGCAGAACACCCCCAGTCTGCAGTCACCGCGCCTCAAGCCATACCTACTGACACCATCGTCAAGACTGTGCCTGTCGTGTTCGATAACATCCCCCTCGACAGCATCGCCAAGGGCATTGCCACCTATCATCACCTTCAGTTGGACTTAAAGAGCGAGCAGGCCAGGCAGCTTCGTTTCTATTTCGTGTGGAATCAGGAAGACAGTCTGCAAGAGGTCATAGAGAAGTTGAACATGTTCGAGCAGGTCAACCTGGCTGTAGAGAACGGAAAACTGGTTGTCAGATGATGAAGCACCTCATGATTACTCTTGTCGCCCTGTGCTGCTTCATCGGCACCCAGGGGCAGAAAATCACTCGCAACTATGATAACGTTACGATGTCTGAGGTTTTGCGAGACCTCAACGAGCAGTCGCACGACTATACCATCAGCTTCCTCTACAATGAGCTGGAAGACTTCCGAGTGACTACCAGCATCAAGCACGAGTCGGTCCCCGACGCCATCATGCAGGCTATTGGCTTCTACCCTATCCGTGTCGTGCGTCGTGGAGCGCATGAGCTATATGTAGAATGTACTCACAAGGCCGACCACCACCTGACAGGAACCGTCATCGACGAACATGGTCAGCCCGTAGCCTTTGCCAGCGTCGCCATTCTCCATCCCGCAGACTCCACGCTGCTCAGCGGTGGCGTGACGAACGAGAGTGGCTACTTCGCCGTTCCTGTGGAGCAAGACCAGGTGCTGGCCCGCATCTCTTACGTCGGCTACAAGACGATTTACAAGCAATGTGATCATGCTGGACTTGGCACGATACGGATGCATCCTGACAGCTACACGCTGAAAGGCGTGGTCGTGAAGGGGGAGCGCCCAAGGATAGTGCTCCAAGGCAATTCGCTGATGATGAATGTGGAGGGGACGGTGATGGAACGGATGGGCACCGCCGAAGACGTGCTCTCGCGTGTGCCTACCATCTCAAAGAGAGGCGACGTGTTTGAAATACTGGGGAAAGGTGTGCCGTTGATTTACCTGAACAACCGTAAGCTGACCGACCTGCAGGAACTGAAGAACATCCAGTCGGACAACATCAAGAACATAGAAGTCATTCAGAATCCTGGAGCCCGATACGACGCATCTGTCAATGCCGTCATCATCATTCACACCAAGCGCACGGCAGGCGAAGGCCTCGGCGCAGAGCTGACCTCGTGGAGCCGCAAGGGGCACGGCTATGCAAACAATGAGCGCATCAACCTGACCTACGCACGAGGAAAGCTGGAATTGTTTTCCAATCTCTTCGGTGCCTACAACAAACGTTGGGAGGAAGGCGGCTTTGAGCAGACCGTTTTTGCCGACACGCTGTGGGCTGTCACCAACCGCCGTCATTCTACATCACGCAACCCTTATTTCGAAGTACGTGGCGGCTTCAACTACCAGATGAACGACAGCAATTCCTTCGGCGGTTTCTATCAGCACACCTACGACTACGTGAAGAGTTCCAACGACAACGTCGATGACCTGCAAAGGCGGGTAGGCGACGGTACGTCGGGAATGGCCGACGGCTCTCCCTACGACCACCTGCATAACAGCGGCACCCGGCGTGACCGCAATGCACCTAAGCATCAGGCAAACCTTTACTATATAGGAAAAGTGGGGCGGTTCTCCATTGACTTCAACGCCGACTACACTTCCTACAAAAGACTGAGCCGTAACGAGCAGCGGGAACTAAGTAGCAACTACGAGAACCGCGACGTGAACACCGAAACCCGGACGCACGGCCGAATGGCGGCTGAGAAACTCATTCTGAGCCATCCGCTGTGGAAAGGCCTGTTGTCTGTGGGCGAGGAATATACCAACACTCGCTGGAACAGCAGTTTTGAGAATACGCAGGGGTATATAGCAAACAGCAACAATGAGCAGCACGAGCGCAATATGGCTCCTTTCGTGGAAGTCTGGCAACAGCTAGGGCGCTTCCGGCTGCAGGCGGGCCTGCGCCATGAGCATGTGACGTCCGACTACTATGTCGGCGGTCAGCGTCGAAGCGACCAGAGCCGTACCTACGACGACCTGTTCCCGTCCGTCGCCCTGTCCACGTCTGTCAAGAAGCTACAGCTCTCAGTCAGCTATGCCAAGCGAACGAACCGGCCAGCCTACTGGCTGCTGAACAACGACGTGATATACGAGAACCGACTGAACATGCAGAAGGGAAATCCCTATCTGCGTCCTGTCAAGTACCACAATCTGAACACAATGGCTATGTGGAACGGTTTCTATCTGACTGCCAACTATATTCATTGTGTCGACCCCTTCCTGAGAGTGGTGGAGAGTATGGAGCAGGACAGCAAGGTAAACGTCGCCACTACCAAGAACTACAACGATTGCGACTGGATCATCGTCACCCTGGGCGCACAGAAGAGCGTCAGTCTGGCGAATGGTGTGACATGGACGCCGCAATATAATGCCACGTTGATGAAGCAATGGCTGACGACAACTTTCAACGGCCAGGACATGCATCTCAACACGCCGATGCTGTCGCTGCAACTGGGCAATGTCGTCGCGCTGCCGCACGACTGGCTCCTGCAAGCCGATTTCAACATGCACACCCACGGCTATACTGGTTCTGACTTCAGAATCGAAACCACCAATGCCATGCTCTCACTCAGCGTCAGCAAGGATATGTTCAGGCGTCGCCTCAATATCAAACTTACCGGCAACGACCTTTTCAACCAAGGTGCGGCCCACGGTACGTTCCACTTCAACCGCATGAAGATGACGAAGACGGAGGACAACGATTCACGCTGCGTTCAGCTCTCCCTGCGCTATCGTTTCAACGTCACCCCGACGAAGTACAAGGGCACGGGCGCTGGCAATTCCGAGAAGGACCGACTCTGAATCTCTGGGAGGTGTGCCTATGGCAAATTTGCTCTTCCTGCTTCATCATTACAAGGAAAGGGAATGGCCATAGGACACCTCTACATTCGCTGAAGATTTTCTACTTACTCCACATCTCCTTACTCCACAACTCCTTACTCCCCAACTCCTTACTCCCCAACACCTCAACTCCTAAGTCAGATTGTGTTCAGAAGGGAGCGCACCTCCTCCGCCGAGGTGACAGCACCAGCCAAGGAGCACGAGCCGTGGATTTCCGTGGTACCGGTCTGGTCGAGGATGAGGCGTGCATTCCGCGTGTTCACCCCGCCACCGGGCATGATGATGAGCCGGCCGTCGGCCAGGTCGCGCAACCGTCGGAGCAGGGGGATGCCCTGCTGTGCCGTGGGCTGCTGTCCGGAGGTGAGCAGGCGGGTGCAACCCAGGGCGATGATCTGCTCCAGGGCCACCAGCGGCTGGCGGCAACGGTCGAAGGCACGGTGGAAAGTGAAGGGCTTCCCCTTGGCAGCCCGCACCAGCAGCTCCGTGGCCACGATGTCCACGTCGCCCTGCGCCGTCAGCGCGCCGCTGACGAAACCGTCGGCCCAGGGCAAGGCCAGCTCCATGTCGGCCAGCATGGTCTGCAGCTCCGACGGTGTGTAGACAAAGTCACCCTCGCGCGGACGGATGAGCACGTGAATCTTCAGCTGCGGATAGCGCCGGCGCACATATTCCAGCAGCCCCAGCGACGGCGTCAGCCCGTCGAGCGGCAGGGCAGCGCACAGCTCAATGCGTGCAGCCCCTCCTTCTGCGGCTGCCTCGACGCTGGCCAAGGAGCCTGTACATACTTCTAACAATCGTTTCATGCCACAAAAGTACGAAAAAGTTTGGAACGTTGCAAACTTTTTCGTATCTTTGCAGCGGACTTTTTCGAATGACTGGGGGGAACAGACACAGATGTTCATTATATAGAAGCACAAAAATGGAAAGAATCATGAATAAAAAAAGCATTTTGGGCAGTCTGGCCATGACAGCGCTCTTAGCCGGCACCCCGGCAGCCCTGACCAGCTGCAACGACGATGACGTGAACACCATCGCACAGATTATTGAAGCCCTACTAACCACCGACGACCTGAACAACACCGTCTGGGCCGACTACCGGACGACTGCCGACGGCTCTCCGTACATCGCCTTGATGATTGGCTTTGCCAACGGGCAAGTGGAACTCTACGAGGACAGCTACGTAGACAAGGACGGTACTGCCATACTGCAAAGCGGCTCCTACACGCTGGACACGAACAACAGCACCCTGACTCTGACGCTGAACACCGGCACCCGCCGCTATAGCATCAAGGAGTTTACCAAGGGGGTGTCGATGACGCTCACCTACAACGGCAGGACCATCACACTGAAGCCTTATACGGAGAGTTAAGGAGTTGAGGAGTTGAGGAGATGAGGAGTTTCGGAATTGAGAATAGAGAATAGAGAATTGAAAATTGAGAATGGAAAAGATTGCTATCTATACACTCACATCGATTCTTAGCGAAAAGAATGATGTGGACGCCCTCTCTCAGGAATTCCTGACCGGTCTGGGCATCGCCTACGATTTCAAGGGCAACAACTACGCTGACTTCGGCAGCCACGACTTGGATGTGATTTATGTGCGCACAGGCGGCACGGAGGGCATCTTCCGCGAGCTGATGCCCATGCTGCAGGAGAAGTCAGACCATCCTTTCTACCTGCTTACTTCGGGAAAGAACAACTCGCTGGGGGCCTCGATGGAGATTCTCTCTTACCTGCGTCTCCACAACATCAAGGGCGAGATTATCCACGGCCAGCCCAGCTATGTAGCCCGCCGTCTGCAGCTGCTGAAGAAAGTGGAGCAGGCCCGACGGCAGCTGAAAGGATGCCGCCTGGCGGTCATCGGGAAACCGTCGGACTGGCTCATTGCCAGCACTGCCAACTACGACGAAGTGAAAGAGAAGCTGGGCATCGAGCTGATTGACATTTCCATGGACGAAATGCTGTCTACCGTCGCTGCCACTCCCAAGGACCACCACTCACGGCCCGACGACTTCTTCCCCGGCGCAGAGCAGATCTACGAGGCGCTGAAGACGCTGCTGGAAAAGTACGAGCTGCAAGGGTTCACCATGCGCTGCTTCGACCTGCTGAACACAGTGCACAACACAGGATGCTGGGCAGTGGCGAAGCTGAACTCGGAGGGCTATGTGGCAGGCTGCGAGGGCGACATCCCCGCCCTTCTCACCATGATGATTACGCGGCAGCTGGTGGGCGTGTCGGGATTCCTGGCCAACCCCTCGACCATCAATCCTGAGACGGGCGAGATTCTCTTCGCCCACTGCACCATCCCCCTTGACATGGTGGAACGCTACGAGCTGGACACACACTTTGAGTCGGGCATCGGCATCGGCATTCGCGGCTTCATGAAGGAGGGGTCGGTCACCGTCTTCAAGGTGGCTGGCGACCTGAAGAGCCACTTCATCGCCGAAGGCGACCTGCGCATGAACCTGGCATTGCCCGACATGTGCCGCACGCAGCAGGTCATTCAGCTGAGGGATAGAAGTCAGACGGCCTACTTCCTGAACAGCCCCATCGGCAACCACCACATCGTGATGCCAGGGCGCCAGAAAGCCTTGCTGGAAGAGATGCTCAGGTGAGCGAAAGAGGAAAGCGCAAAAAAGGGGTGGCAGACTTAGTCTATCACCCCTATTATTTCCTGTACCGACGCTATGCCGTGGGCGTCGAGCCACTGGTTGATGCCGTCGCGCACCTTCAGCGTCACGGCGGGGTCGATGAAGTTGGCCGTGCCAATCTCGATGGCCGTGGCGCCGCACATGATGAACTCCAGGGCATCGCGGGCCGTCATGATGCCGCCCAGCCCGATGACGGGAATCTTCACGGCCTTGGCCACCTGTAGCACCATGCGCAGGGCGACGGGCTTCACGCAGGGGCCGCTCAGTCCGCCCGTGCCGATACTGAGCACTCGCTTCCGCTTCTCAATATCGACGGCGGTGCCCATCAGCGTGTTGATGAGCGACACGGCATCGGCGCCGGCAGCCTCCACGGCACGCGCTATCTCGGCAATGTCGGTCACATTAGGCGACAGCTTCACGATGAGCGTCTTCGAGTAGCGCTCGCGCACGGCGCGCACCACGCTCTCGGCTCCCCGGCAGGTGACGCCGAAAGCCATGCCCCCGTCCTTCACATTGGGGCAGGAGATGTTCAGCTCGATGGCCGGCACATGCTCCAGCCTGTCCACACGGGCGGCGCACTCGGCATAGTCCTCGGGCGACGAGCCGCTGACGTTCACTATCCACGCCGTGCCGATGTCCTTCAGCTGCGGATAGATATGCTCGCAGAAATAGTCCACACCCTTGTTCTGCAGACCCACACAGTTGAGCATGCCCATAGGTGTCTCGGCCATGCGCGGATAGTCGTTGCCCTCGCGGGGCTTCAGGGTCGTTCCCTTCACGATGATGCCGCCCAGCTCCTGCAGCGGCACGAAGTCCTGAAACTCCAGGCCGTAGCCGAAGGTGCCCGAAGCGGTCATCACGGGGTTCTTCAGGTGCAGCGCACCAATGTTCACATCTAGTTTTGCCATAACAGTCGCTTGATATTAAATACGGGACCTTCCTTGCACACGCAGACGTTTCCTCCGGTGGTCTTTTCCACACAGCAGAGGCAGGCGCCCAGCCCGCAGGCCATCAGGTTCTCCAGCGATGCCTCGCAGTCGATGTTCTGCTCTTGGGCATAGCGGGCCACGGCCTTCATCATCGGCGTGGGGCCGCAGGTCTGAATCAGGGTGAAGTGCTCTTTATATAATAATGTATGGTTGGTGACGAAGCCCTGCTCGCCCTGCGAGCCGTCCTCGGTAGTGACGAACACACGCCCGTACTTCTGAAACTCATCGAGCATCAACAGGTCGTTACCAGTGCGGGCGCCCAGCAGGAATGTAGGCTCCACGCCACTATCCCGCAGCACCTTTCCCAAATAGAGCAGAGGAGCCACGCCCACGCCGCCCCCCACCAGCAGCACCTTGTGCAAGGCGGTTTCCCCGCCATGCAACGAAAAGCCGTTGCCCAGTGGCAGCAGGCAGTTCAGCCGGTCGCCTTCTTTCAGGCTGGCCAGCCGCCGCGTGCCCTCGCCCACCGTGGCTACCAGCAGCCACAGCTCGTTCAGCTCGCTATCCACGAAGTTGATGGAGATAGGACGGCGCAAGAACGTCGACGGACTCCCGTCGACACGCACCTCCACAAACTGTCCCGGTCTCATCTCAGGCAGCGGCCGAACGTCCGTCAGCTTCAGCAGTACATAGCGCTCATGCACCTGCACCACCTCTTTCACTGCCAAATCAAGTATATATTTCTTCATAACCATTCACCTTTCATTTTGGTAATGATATTCAAGTTTCGCTAGTTCTATTTTACCACAGATTACACAGATTTCACAGATTTTTGCTGCGCATGGTTGTCGCTATTTCACAGGTTTTATCTTGCTTTCACAGATTAGCTGCGCCGCATGGAATCTGTGTCATCCATTCGCCACTCACCCTTCACCGGTATTCCGTAGGGTCATCTATCCCGGCCTCGGCCAGTGCCTCACGCCGCTCCACACAGGTACCGCAGCGTCCACAGTGTTTCTCGCCGCCCTTATAGCACGACCAGGTCTCGCTATAGTCGATGCCCAGCTCGCTGCCCCGGCGGGCAATTTCGGCCTTGGTCAGGTCACAGTAGGGCGAGAGCAGCGTGATGCCTGGGAAAGTGCCCGTCCGGGCCGCCTCGGAGAATGCCTCCACAAACTCCGGCCGGCAGTCGGGGTAGATGGTGTGGTCGCCGCTGTGGTTGGCCATCATCACATGCTTCAGCCCCCGGCTCTCAGCCAGCCCGACGGCCACGCTGAGCATGATGCCGTTGCGGAAGGGCACCACCGTCGACTTCATGTTCTCCTCGGCATAGCTTCCCTCTGGAATATCCTCGCCGCCCACCAGCAGCGAGCTGGTGAAATACTGTCCCATGAAGTCCAGAGGGATGACCAGATGCTCGATGCCCAGCCGCTCACAGTGCAGACGGGCGAAGGGAATCTCACGGGCGTTATGCTTCGAACCGTAGTCGAACGTCACCGCCAGTGCGATGCGCTCGCGGTAGTCGTAGAGCAGCGTCGTAGAATCCATGCCGCCGCTCAGTATCAATACACAATCCTTCATATCTGTGTGCAAAGGTACAAAATAATTCATAATTATTCATTCAATATTCAAAAATATTTCTTACCTTTGCGGCCTAATTTGGAAAAACATGAAAAAAACACTTCTTCTTTTCTTGCTGCTGGCCGTCAGTGCCACGGCTGTTCGTGCCCAGTTCACTACTGCCGGCGATGGTACCGTCTACTCCTTTAAGACGCTTTCCGAGCTGGAGGGCACCGACATCTCCGTCGGTGAAGCGAAAGACACACCTTTATATCATTCCATCTACCAGCTGCCGAAGAGCATCACCATTGCCGAGGGCGACAAGTTTGTGATGGATGACGGCATCATCGTCCGTTTCGGCCAAAACGTCACGCTCTGCATTGAGGGCGAGGCCGACTTCTGCCTAAGCAGCGGCTCGCTATTCGACAGCGCCCTCGATGGCGGCGAAACGCTGGGAGCCAGTATCCTCATCAAGAGCAAGACCGACACCCCGTTTGCCAACTGCCATTTCTACACCGTTGGACTGGAGCTGATGAGCGACGGCGCCACCAGCGTCAGCCACTGCCATTTCTACCACCACGACGGCTCTAGTGCGGCAGCCCTCTTCTTCATCACAGCGGGAGCGCAGGGCCTCGTTGACGACTGCCACTTCGAGCACTGCGCCAAGGCTGCCATCGGCAGTGCCGCCAACGCCCCGCAGCCGATGACCATCAGCCACTGCTCGCTGGAGCAGAACTCTACGGCCAATAACAACATCCCGCAAATCAATATCACAGCAGCCAACGGTCTGACGATTGAGGACTGCACGATTACCGGCAATCCGGAGAACACGATGGTGGGCGGCATCGGCATCTCCAACTTCATGAGCTACGATGCTGACATCACCATCAGCGGCTGCACCATCAGCGACAACCGCTACGGCATAGGGCTGGTAGGCCCCGCCGCCAGCATCCGCATCGAGAACTGCACGCTCATGAACAACCGCTACGAGACTAACCCCATGAATGGCGGCAGCGGCATCAGCCTCTACGACCCCTACCTGCAGACCTGTGCCATGATGACAGGCAACCACATCGAAGGTTCGCTCTGGGGCGTCACCGTCATCGGCTGCAAAGATGTGAACCTGGGCTGCCTGGAGAGCAACTCCGACAGATGGAATCCGGGCGGAAACAGCTTCAAGGACAACGGCAATGGCGGTCAGCTCTACGATCTCTATAACAACTCCAAGATTACCGTCTTTGCGCAAGGCAACACCTGGAACGTCAGCGAACAGACTGAGGAGCAGATTGAGACGGTCGTCTTCCACCAAAAAGACGACCCCAAGCTGGGGGAGGTCATATTCTGGCCTGCCGCCGAAACGCCCGACAGCATCGGTCACTTGCAATTTGCTCCGGGCTCCCTGCCTCGCTACAGCCTGAAGGGACAGCGGCTGAAGGACGCTCCTCGACGCGGATTGAGCATCATCGGCGGCAAAATCTTCCTACAGCGATAGGACAAGCTGTTCCATACGTTCACGCTGTTCCTGCACTTTAAGGAAGTAGCGCAGCTGGTTGCGGGTGCGCACGAGGTTGTGCTCCGGATACTGTATCTTATAGTAAGTGTCGCCGTTGAGATAGTCGGCGAGGAAGCGCACGGCCTGCATCATGGGGAACAGCGCCACGGCAAAGGGCAGATGCTCGCGCTCTACAGGCGTGAGGAACGAGGCCGCCGACTCCAGATAGCCACGGGTGAAAGCCTCGAAGATGTCCCAGCGGAAGGCGATGCGGTCCAGCTCAGGGCTGTCTTCGGCCACGGTGTTCGCCGCCGTGCGCAGGAAGTCGCCATAGTCGGAGAAGACGTAGGCGGGCATCACCGTGTCGAGGTCGATGACGCAGCGCACATGCCCCTCGTGGTCGAAGAGCATGTTGTTCACCTTCGTGTCGCAGTGGCAGATGCGCTTGGGTAGCTTTCCCTCGCGGTGCAGCTGCTCGGCCAGACACATCTCGTCGGCATATCGGCCGATGAGTCCCAGTTCCTTTTCCACCTCCTTCACCCGCCCTGCGGCATCATTGACCACTGCCTGGCGCAGCTGACTGAGACGCAGCTCCATGTTGTGGAAGTCGGGGATGGTCTCGCCCAGCGGCTCGTCAAGGTCGGTGAGCTGCTGCTCGAAGCGTCCGAAGGCGCGCCCGCAGTCGTAGCTGCTCTGTGGCGTTACTTCGCTGACGGTCAGCGTGTCGGGGATGAAAACGGAAATGCGCCAGTAGCTGTCACCGTCGAAGAACCAGGTCTTGCCGGCGGCAGTCTCGACGAAGCGCAGCACGCGGCGGTCGAGGTCGGCCACGCCTTCCTCCTGCAGCTTGCGGCGCAGGTGGCGGGTCACGGTCTCGATGTTATGCTGCAGCAGCTCCACATCGGTGAAGATGTGGTGGTTGATGCGCTGCAGCACGTAGTCGGGCTTCTCCGCCTCCTCAGTCGTCACCAGATAGGTGTCGTTAATCAGTCCGTTGCCCAAGGGGACGACGCTGGCGACAGTTCCCTCCACGAGGAACTGCCCCACTATCTTTTTCAATTGCTCGTTACTCATAATTACAGTTTTCAAGTTCCGCAAGTTCCGCCTATCCTTACACGCGAAACTCGAGTTACTATTTATTATTCGCCCACCTCCAACCCCATTTCCAAGGATGTCCCCTCACCCCCAGGGGTATATTCCTCCCCTTCGGGGAGGTTAGGAGGGGTCAATCCCTCCCCTTCGGGGAGGCCAGGAGGGGTCTCAAAACGCATAGCTGTACCCCTTGATACGGTCCCACGCCCCACGGGTGAAGTCGGGGATGGCCACGGGTGCGGAGCCGTTCTCCAGCGACAGGCGGGTCAGCGGTGCCAGACAGCACCACTCGGCCATGTCGTAGACATCCATGTCGAGCGGCAGTCCCTTCTGCAGACAGTAGATGAGGCGGTAGTCCATGATGAAGTCCATGCCTCCGTGTCCGCCCACCTTCTTTGCCGTCTCCTCCAGCTCTTTCACGAAGTCGGGCAGATATTTGTGGAGCATGGCCTGGCAGAGGCTGTCGGGCATGGCCGAGTGTGCACTGAGGTTCTCGTGGTCGGGAATGTCATTGCTGAGTTTCTCCTGGCGGAAGAGCAGCTGCGGCACGGGGTATTTCGAGGCATAGCCGTCGCTGCCTATCACCTGGAACATACGGCTGTAGGGGCGCGGCGTCAGCACGTCGTGCTGGATGAGCATGGTCTTGCCCAGGGCGGTGTGGATGAGCGTCGAGGTCTGGTCGCCATTCTGGAAGTCGGGGCAGTCCTCGCCCGTCAGCTTCTTCACCACGCGGGGGCCGTTATAGGGCTTGGTGTCCATGGCCACGAGATAGTCCATTCGGTCGCCACGGTGGATGTTCAGCACCTGACAGTCGGGGCCGATGCCGTGGGTGGGATAGACGTCGCCACGGTGCTTCATGTTGTATTCCAGCCGCCAGTTGTCCCAGTATGCTGTCCAGAAGTCGTCGAGGTTATGCTGGTAGGCCCCCTCCACGTGGAGCACCTCGCCGAAGAGTCCCTGCTGGGCCATGTTCAGCGCGGCAATCTCGAAGAAGTCGTAGACGCAGTTCTCCAGCATCATGCAGTGCAGGCGTGTGCGCTCGCTGGTGTTGATGAGCTGCCATATCTCCTCCATCGTCAGGGCGGCGGGCACCTCTATGGCCACATGCTTGCCGTGCTCCATGGCATAGAGAGCCAGGGGCACATGGTGCACCCAGTCGGTGGCGATGTAGATAAGGTCGATGTCCGGGCGGTCGCACATCTCCTTATATGCCTCGGTCGAGCCGCTATAGGCAGCGGCACGCGGACGGCCGTGCTTCTCCAGCAGCTGCTGACAGGCCTCCACGCGGTCGGCCTCCACGTCGCAGAGTCCCTTCACGTCGGTACCGTCAATCTGGGCGAACCGCTCCACGGCTCCCGGACCGCGCATGCCCAGTCCGATGAAGCCCACGCGCACCGTCTCCATCGGCGGGGCCGTCAATTGCAACACGTCGGTCTGACCGGCAGGCCGGGCAGGCACCGGTGTCTCCAGCATTTTCACTTGTTTCTCGCCCGTGCTGCAGGCTACCAGCAGCAGGGCCATTGCCAAAAGGGAAAAGAATCTTCTCATCATTGTTTTTCTGTGAATAGGTATTTGAAACTTGGGTACAAAGATAAGTACTTTTTTTGGAGAAAACAAACTTTATGGCCAAAACATTATTGCCTTGGCCAAATTTTTCGTACTTTTGCAGGCGAAATGAGAAATATCTGCTTTGCAGCCCTCTTGTTCTGCTGCCTCGCTGCCTGCTCGTCGCTGCGCGAGGGCGACCTGCTGTTTCATGTCGCCAGTCAGGGGAACAACATCACCGACGTGACGCCGGGCATGACCGACCATGTGGCCATCTGCCTGGGCGGCGACTCCGTGGTGGAGGCCATTCCGGGGAAGGGAGTGGTTGTCACCCCGCTGAGCGAGGTGCTTCACCGCGAGGAGGGGTACTATGTGAAGGGCCGTGTGAAAAAGGCCGACGCCAAGCAGTCGGTGGCCCATGCCCGCCGCTATCTGGGTCTTCCCTACGACTCGCTCTTCCTGCCCGGCAACGACGCCATCTACTGCTCCGAGCTGGTGCAGCTGTCGATGGTCGACAAGCGGGGGATGCCGCTCCTGCAGCCCGTGCCCATGTCGTTCCACGATGCCAGCGGCCGCATCACCGACTACTGGACAAAATTCTACGAGCGATTTGGCCTTCCGGTGCCCGAGGGCCAGCCCGGCACCAACCCTGGCGAGCTGAAGCAGCGGCGCAACGTCAAAGTGCGCCCAAAATCTGTTCGGCGTGCTCCTTAGTCTTCACCTGCTTGCCGGCAAATACCTGCTCGATGATGCCGTCCTCGCTGATGATGAAAGTGGTGCGGATGGTGCCCATCGTCTTCTTGCCGTACATCGTCTTCTCGCCCCAGGCACCCATCGCTTCCAATAGCTCATGGTTCACGTCGGCAATCAGCGGGAAGGGAAGCTCGTATTTCTCCTTGAACTTCTGGTGGGAGGCTGCCGAGTCCTTGCTCACGCCCACCACCTCATAGCCTGCACCCTGCAGCTCGCCGTAGTGGTCGCGCAGACTGCAAGCCTCTGCCGTGCAGCCGCTGGTGTTGTCCTTCGGATAGAAGTAGAGCACCAGCTTCCTGCCCTGATAGTCACTCAGACGGATGTCCCGTCCCTGTTCGTCCTTGCCCAAGATTTCGGGCGCTTTGTCTCCAATGTTCATAAGTCTTATGAGGTTAGGTTGATGGTCGGCAGAATGGATGCGTAGATGTCGAGGGCCTGCTGCAGCTCGCTCAGGCAGATATACTCGTCGGCGGCGTGCGAGCGCTCCGACTGGCCGGGGCCCAGCTTCAGCGAGGGGAAGGACATCAGTGCCTGGTCGCTCAGCGTGGGCGAGCCGAAAGGCGTCAGCCCCAGCTCCACGCAACGCCTCACCAGCGGATGCTCCAGCGCGATGCTTGAAGAATGCAGCCTGAAGGAGCGGGCCTCCAGCCGGCATTTCTTCATGTGCTTCCGGAGGAAGGCAAACACATATTCGTTCTGATAATACTCGTTTGTGCGCACGTCGAGCACGAAGTTCAGACGGTCGGGGATGACATTGTGCTGCGTGCCGCTCTCCACCACGGTGACCGTCATCTTCGTCGGCCCCAGCAGCGGGCTCACCTTCGTAAACCGGTAGTCACGCAGCCAGAGCAGGTCGTCGAGCGCCTCGTAGATGGCGTTCACCCCCTCGTTTCTGGCGGCATGGCCGCTCACGCCCTCCGCATAGCCGTCGATGACCATCAGCCCCTTCTCGGCCACGGCAGGCTGCATGCCCGTCGGCTCGCCCACGATGGCCACGCTGACGGGCGGCAATAGCGGCAGCACGCGGAAGATGCCCTCTTTGCCGCTCACCTCCTCCTCGCAGGAGGCCACATATATTATATTGTAGGGATGGCAGGAAGCATCTATGTCCAGCCATCGGCGGTAGGCCATGAGCAGTGTCACCAGTCCGCCGCCGCAGTCGTTGCTGCCCAGACCGTAGAGGCGGTCGCCCTCTACGGTGGGCTGGAAGGGGTCGCGTGTCCAGGTGGCGACGGGTTTCACCGTGTCGATATGGGCATTGAGCAGCAGGGTGGGCTTTCCGGCGTCATAGTCGGGGCACAGCGCCCACACGTTGTTACCCTCGCGGCGGGGCTGCAGCCCCCACTCCGCCATGCGCCGCTCCAGCAGGTCGGCGGCAGCCGTCTCCTGGCGGCTCACCCTTGGCGTGGCAATCAGCTCCTTGAGCAGCGCCACGGCATCATGCAGATAATCTTTCATTGGCAATCAATTTGCTGCAAAGTTACAACATATTATTGAAACTCCCAAGAAAAATGCCACTTATTCGCCTGCGTCCTTCCGCTAAAGCAGTTCCTGCAGGCGTTTGAAAGCCGGTACGAGGAGTTTTGCCTCCACCTCCTGTCCCTGCTGCGAGCGGAAGATGCAGCGGCGCTGCTTGGGCAGCAGGTTGCTGATGTTGTGGATATTCACCAGCGTGCTCCTGTCGGCCCTCACGAAGGTCTCGGGGTCGAGCATCTTCTCCAGCGCGCCAAGCCCGGTGAGCACGGTGTCGTGGGAGTGGAAGGTGACTATCTGCGAGTAGTTGCCGTCGCCCTTGAAATAGGCAATGTCGGAGATGTCGACCACGATGGTGCCGCTTGCTGTGCGGAAAGTCAGCCGTTCGTCGGCAGCCCGTTCGGTCATCTTCACGATGTCTTTGGCCAGCGGCGTCTCTTCCTTGTTCTCTGCCTCGATGGCCTTCTGGCGGATGGTCTCTATCCGTCGTTCACGCTCCAGCTTCTCCCGCTGCAGCCTGATCATGCGCTTTCGGCTGCGCCGCTTTTCAAACCAGCGTGCTGCCGCACCGGCCACCGCCATCAGGCAGGCTATGCCCAACGCCCACACCCACCAGTGCTGCCACCAGTGCAGCGGCGGACTGACGAAGGTGTCTTCCTCGTTGTATGCCAGGAGGGCGGCAGGCCGGAACGAGGTCATTTCCTCCACGCCCGGCAGCCACACCGTGCCGTCGCTGTCCTCGGCCATCGTTGCCATCAGCGGCTCCAGCATGGTAAAGCCGTTGAGATGGTCGAAGAAGCGCGTGCGGCCCGTCTGCCCGTCCTTGTCGACGGCGCACACCAGCAGCCCGTCGACGGCTGCCACTATCAGGTAGCCCTGTGGCGACACATGGAGCGAGCGCACCTCATGGCCAGCCAGTTGCGGCTGCAGGCTGTTCATGCAGGCCACCTTTCCCTGGCGGATGACGAACAGTGAGTCGGCCGAGGCGAAATAGACGTTTCCGTAGCTGTCGGCATCCATGGTCGTGACCAGCAGCCGCTGGGGGAAGTCCACTTTCGTGGTCTTGCCGTCGCGCCTCAGCTGGTAGACGCCGAGCGTGGTGCCCACCCAGAGGTTGCCGTCGCCGTCGGGGGCTGCACACCAGGGATAGGGGATGGCAGAGGTCAGCGTGTCGACAGTCCCGGCCAGCGGGTCGTAGGCAGTGATGACGTTCAGTCCTACGATGATCAGCCTGTCGCCAGCCTTGGCCAGAAAGCGGTAGCGGTCGTATGGCAGGCCGAGCCGGCTAAGCCCGACGCTGTCGCCGCCGGTCTCTATGCAGGCCAGGTCGCCATGACTCACCATCAGCACCTTGTTGCCCATCGTCACGGCACTCGTTCCGTAATACTGCGACGGGTCGTCGCTCACTACGGTGGCAGCGGCTGTCGCGTCGGCAGCCCGGCCACGGTCTTTCACAAGCACCTTCCCGTTCAGCGTTCCCATGACCAGCTGGCCGTCTCCACCTACGGCCACTGCCCTGACGATGTCGTTCTCGTCGGCCAGCCGGTAGTTGGTGAAGCAGCGGTTGAAGAAGCAGTACACACCCTGATAGGAGGCCACCCAGAGGCGGTCCCAGCTGTCCACCAGGACATCGCGTATGAGGTTGATGCCAGTCACGAGCTGGCGGACGGCCGTCCCGTCGTACTGATAGACAGTGTGCTCGTCGGCAATGACCAGCCCGCCAGCGCAGAGCTGCCTGACAGTGAGGCCGAACGTCGCTGCCCGCCAGTCGGCAGCAGCCACCCTGCACAGCTGGCCATCGGCCTGTGGCGCTTTCAGCTTCTCCCGTAAGCTGTAAATCCCGTCAGAGGCAAAGGCCAGCAGCGCCGTGTCCGTGCGGAGCAGGGTGTAGATGTCGGCACGGCCGGAAAGCTTCTCGGCTGGCCGCAGCCCGACAGCCAGACTGAAGAGGCCCTCGTCTGTGGGAATCAGCAGATGCTTGCCTCGGGCATCGTCCATGTAGACCTTACGGTCGGGGCCCATCTTGTCGAGCAGGCTGTCGGTCGCCACTGTCACGAACTTCTCTGCCGACGCCCTGCACAGCCGTCGCTGCTGTTCCTGCTCGTTCTCCAGCAGCACATAGCCGTCGGGCAGGCTGCCGGCATTGAGGTTGTTCAGCTGCCATTGTCCCTGCGGGTCGATGGGGCGCATCGCGGCCTTGTCGCCATAGTAGTCCACGCACCACTGCCGCCGGAAGCCCAGGCCTCTCACCTGACCGCCGGCATCGGCAAAGCCCACGATATTCTCACGCCGCCCTTTCAGCAGCGGGGTGAACGACCGGCCGTCGAAGCGTACAAAGCCCGACAGCGTACCAACATAAATGTACCCGCGCGCGTCTTGCCACAGCTTCTCAGCCTGTATCTGCGGCAGCCCGTCCTGGGTGGTGTAGCGGCGGTAGGTCAGTCGGCTCTCCTGCTGGGCGCAGAGGGTAGCGCATCCCAGCAGCCACCATCCGGCAGCCACCACCCACATCATGATGTGTCGTCTCGTTTTCATACGGAACGCAAAGTTACACATTTTCCGTGAAAAGCCAAAGGTTTTTCCTCCTTTTTATTTTTCCACCCCGCGAGTTCGTCACTCACGGGGGGCAGTTCGTCAAAAAACGCCGCTCCGTTGGCATCTCTTCGGCTTTTATTTCTTAACTTTGCAGGGAAAAGAAGCGACACGAGCAAAGAATAAAAACAATAATTATTAAAAACCAAAAATGATGAAAAAAACAAGATTGCTATTCACAGCTTTTGCCTTGCTGATGTCGGCTACAGCAGCAATGGCCGACAACGTGTTGTATGCCGAGTTCTCAGACGAAGACGATGACGGCACCAAAGAAACTATGACGCTGAAATACGGCGACAGCAACGAGTATTACTTCACGGGTACTAGATGGGAAGATTTCACTGATGCGCTCAAGAAAACAATCACCATGATAGATGTGGACAAAAGCTGCAAATACTTTACAGGCACATCGCTCCAAAGTCTCTTTTATGATTTCATAAATGTCACGGCCATTAACAATCTGAAGAACCTCAACACCGCCAATGTGACTAACATGAAGAATTTATTCTTCTATTGTAAGGCACTACAATCGCTCGACATCAGCAGCTTCGACACGAGCAAGGTAACTGACATGGAATATATGTTCAGCTACTGCATGAAAATGACTACCCTTACCCTCGGCGACAATTTCAACACGGAAAATGTGACTACAATGAAGAGCATGTTCGGCGTGTGCCATACGCTGCAAGCAATCGACCTCAGCAAATTCAATACAGCGAAAGTTACCACCATGAAGGCGATGTTCGACAATTGCCGAGCCGTCACCACCCTCGACTTAAGCACGTTCAACACCGCCAAAGTGGAGGACATGAGTAGCATGTTCAGTAATTGCCTGAAACTGACCTCCATCACCTTTGGCCAGAACTTCACCACAGCCAATGTGACGGATATGGGCGGCATGTTCATTAGTTGCGAATTGTTGACTTCCCTCGACCTGAGCGGATTCAACACTGCAAAGGTCACAAGTATGCTTTCCATGTTCAGGGAATGCTACGCTTTGCAGACTCTTGTGCTAGGCGAGAACTTCGTCACATCGAAAGTTACCGACATGAGGATGATGTTCCGCAATTGTCAAGAACTGGCTTCGCTGGACTTGAGCACTTTCAATGTTTCGGGAGTTACGAGTATGAAAGAAATGTTCAGTACCTGTCAAAAACTGGTAAGCCTTGACCTGAGCACGTTCAACACCCAAAGTGTTACTGACATGAGTTCCATGTTCTATAATTGCTCTAAATTGAAATCTATCATCGTGGGCGACGACTGGAATACCAATTCGGTGACGAGCAGCACTTCCATGTTCTACAACTGCCAGAAACTGGTGGGCGAGGACGGAACGGCATACAACGCAAGTGCTGTCAGCGTGGACAAAGCACACACCGACGAGGGCGGCTATCTGACAAAAAAGACTGAGACGCTGACGACCACCGCCGACGGCGAGGGAAACTACTGGAGGACGTACTACAACGCCAACGTGGGCTGTGTGGCCGACGAAAACACCACGGTCTACACTGTAAAGGTCAACCAGAACAAGTCGGCGGTGAGTCTTACAGCAGTAGCCGACAACGTGATTCCGGCCGACAATGCCGTGGTGCTGAAGTCGGACAAAGCCAACATCAGCATGACACGTGTGGCTGAAACCAGCAAGCTGGAGAACAACGAGCTGCGCGGCTCGCAGAGCGACGTAGCGACAGGCGACTTCGCCAACGAAGGCACGGTCTACACCCTGGCCAAGGGCAACGAGGGGCTGAACTTCTATAAGTTCAACGGCAACACGCTGAAGGCCAACCACGCTTTCCTCCTGGTGCCGGGTGCAGGTGTCCGTGTCATCAAGCTAGGCAACGACGAAACCACCGGCGTGGAGAAGACTACCAGCCGCGAACCCGCAAACGATGACTGCTACGACCTGCAGGGCCGCCGCATAGCCCAGCCTTCGAAGGGGCTGTATATCATCAACGGCAAAAAGGTGGTAAAATAAAAGATGTCTCAGCTGTCTACCATTTCATATCATAAGATACACTATTGTCTTTAGAAAACAAAGAAACGATGGAAAAGAAAATATACAGCGACCCACATACAGCGGTCATCATCATACAGCAGCGGACTACGCTGCTCAGCGGCTCCGTCGACGGCTCCTTCCGCATTATCGACGAAGAGACCGAGGAGCAAATCTAGCTGATCAACACCTGCAAACAAGTAGCGGTGTCGCAACAGGGGGAAGTGCTTCTCTCAAATTCCACCCAGTCAATGCAGACACTTCACGCGCGCGCGTATATAACGCAAAAAAACGTGCTACTCAAGCTACTTTAGCAACAAACGCATTGACTGCCAGATTGTTATTTGTAGCCACAACACGCTTTTTGGAGCTACTTTAGTAGCTACAAGCTGAGGAAGTGAAAAATGCGAACGCCGTTTGAGAA